>ODAK010000195.1_pt1 | contig 67633 bp, 52 predicted proteins | sample 1539591 | NCBI WGS metagenome assembly ODAK01 (sample SAMEA3539303, study PRJEB22396) | soil metagenome | biome: tundra; feature: field; material: soil | place: USA | collected 2010-05 | depth 0.15 m | reverse complement strand
GACCTGGGCGTTTCATCATGGTGCCTTGCGCGGCCTTGGCGTTGTATTGCTCGACCGTCGCGCCGGCCGCCGCGATGCGGCGCGCATGGAACGGCGTGAAGATCGGGCCTGGGCCGACGGCGTTCACGCGAATGCCCTCCGCCGAGTGGTCGGCGGCGAGCCCCCGCGTCAGGCCCGCGATCGCGGCCTTGGTAGTGTCGTACTGCAGGTTGCCGCCGCCCGCGACGACGGAACGTACGGAGGCGGTATTAACGATGGCGCCCCCCTTATTGAGGCGCATCAGCGGAACCGCCGCTTTGGCACAGAAGACGTAGCTCATCAGGTTGACGTTGAGGATCTCGTTCCAGCTCGCGGCACTCGCCTCGTCGACCTTCTCGTATTTGCGGATGCCGGCATTGTTGATGAGGATGTCGAGGCGCCCGAACTTCTGCGCGGCACCGTTGACGAAGGCGAGGCATGCGGCCTCGGTACCAACGTCAGCCTGCGTGAAGGCGACCTTGGCGCCGGCGGCCTCGAGCTCGGCCGCCACGCGCTGGCCGCGCTCGCTGTCCCGATCGCAGAATGCCACGCTCGCGCCCTCGGCGACGAAACGCCTGACCGTCGCCTCGCCGATCCCCGATGCCCCGCCCGTCACCGCTGCGACCTTGCCGTCGAGCCTTCCCATGTTCGCCACCTTTCATTGCATTGCGAAACGCGTATCCACGATCCCGTCATGTCCATCTGGCGGTTACCGCCTTGTCGGGCCCCCGGCCTGGGTATCCGACCTTTACAGGCAGCGGAAGCCTCAGGCGTCCGCTTCAGGGACCTTTCGATGGGCTGACTGGATCCGACCTGGGTCGGTGCTCGACCGTGTCGGCGACGATGGATTTCCATGCCCTGGCGCCCGCACGCCGGGGCTGGCAATGGTGCGGCCAGAAAAAACTCGCCCCGCCCTGGTCGCCCAAGACGAGTCCACCTAACGCCGCGTCAGAGCGCGGCGATCGCGGCGTTCAGCGTCGCACTCGGCCGCATCGCCGCCGATACCTTGGCCGGATCGGGCAGGTAGTAACCGCCTATGTCCACCGGCTTGCCCTGCGCGGCGATCAGTTCGGCATTGATCCTGGCCTCGTTGGCCGCGAGCGTCTCGGCCAGCTTCTTGAAGCGGGCTTGCAGCATTGCGCTCTTGCTCTGCGCGGCCAGCGCCTGCGCCCAGTAGAGTGCCAGGTAGAAATGGCTGCCACGATTGTCGATTTCGCCGACCCTGCGCGCGGGTGAGCGGTTGAATTTCAGGATCTCGCCGTTGGCGGTGTCGAGCGTTTCGGCGAGAACCCGCACGTCGGCGTTCTCGTGGGTCTGCGCCAGATGTTCGAGCGAGGCGCCCAAGGCGAGATACTCGCCGAGCGAATCCCAGCGCAGATAGCCTTCCTGCTGGAACTGCTCCACGTGCTTGGGCGCCGAGCCGCCGGCTCCGGTCTCGAACAACCCGCCGCCCGCCATCAGCGGAACGATCGACAGCATCTTGGCCGAGGTGCCGAGCTCCATGATCGGGAACAGATCGGTCAGATAATCGCGCAGCACGTTGCCGGTGACGGAAATCGTGTCCTTCCCCGCGCGGATGCGATCGAGCGAGAACTTCATCGCCTCGATCGGCGCCAGGATGCGGATGTCAAGCCCAGAGGTGTCCTGCTCCTTCAGGTATGTCTCGACCTTGGCGATCACCTGGGCGTCATGCGCGCGTTGGGCGTCCAGCCAGAACACCGCCGGGGTGTTGGTGAGGCGCGCGCGGCGCACCCCGAGCTCGACCCAGTTCTGAATCGGCGCGTCCTTGACCTGGCACATCCGAAAGATGTCGCCGGTCTCGACCGGACGCTCCAGCAGCACCTTGCCGTCGTCGGCGATCACGCGGACCGTGCCGTCGGCGGGAATTTCGAACGTCTTGTCGTGCGAGCCGTATTCCTCGGCCTGCTGCGCCATCAACCCCACGTTCGGAACCGAGCCCATCGTCTTCGGGTCGAACGCGCCGTGCGCCTTACAGTCCTCGATGACCGTCTGATACAAGCGCGCGTAGCTGCGATCCGGAATCACGGCCTTGACATCGTGCAGCTTGCCGTCGGCGCCCCACATGCGACCGGATTCGCGGATCATCGCCGGCATCGAAGCGTCGACGATCACATCGCTTGGCACGTGCAGGTTGGTGATCCCCCGGTCGGAATTGACCATGGCGAGGCCGGGCCGTTGCGCGTAGGTGGCCGCGATGTCGGCCTTGATCGCTGCCTTTTCGGCGTCCGGCAGCGTTTCGATCCTGGTCAGGAGATCGGCCATGCCGTTGTCGGGATCGACGCCGATACGCGCGAGCGTGGCGGCGTGCTTCCGGAACACATCGGCGAAGAAGACGGCAACGCAATGGCCGAACACGATGGGATCGGAGATCTTCATCATGGTCGCCTTCAGGTGCAGCGAGAACAGCACGCCCTGTTTCCTGGCGTCCTCGATCTGCTCGGCGTAGAATGCGCGCAATGCCTCGCGGCTCGTCGCCGACGCGTCGATGATCTCCCCGGCCAGCAGCGGCGTTTTCGCCTTCAGCACCGTGACCGCGCCGTCGGCGCCGGCCAACTCGATGCGGGCATTGGTCGCCGCCGCGACGGTGGTCGCGACTTCCGAGCCGTAGAAGTCCCCACCCGACATGTACGCCACATGCGATTTGGAGTCCGCGCTCCAGGCGCCCATCTTGTGCGGATTGTCGCGGGCGTATTGCTTCACGGCGCCGGCGGCGCGGCGGTCGGAATTGCCCTCGCGCAACACCGGGTTGACGGCGCTGCCGAGCACGCGGCCGTAGCGGGACCGGATGTCGCGCTCGGTGTCCGTCGCGGCGTTGTCCGGATAGTCAGGCACGTCGTAACCCTTGCCCTGTAGCTCCTTGATCGCGGCCTTGAGCTGCGGGATCGAGGCGGAGATGTTGGGCAGCTTGATGATGTTGGCCTCGGGCCGCATCGCGAGTTGGCCAAGTTCGGCGAGTTCGTCGTTGATCCGTTGCGCTTGCGTCAGTTTCTCGGGGAAATTGGCGAGGATGCGGCCGGTCAGCGAAATGTCCTTCAGCTTCATCGTCACGCCGGCCATGCCGGTGAAGGCTTCGACGATCGGCAGCAGGGAGTACGTCGCGAGCGCCGGAGCTTCGTCGACCTTTGTCCAAACGATTTCGAGATCTGACATGCTTGCACCTCTGCGCGCCGGGCTGGTTTCGGCTGAGTTCAACGATTCACAAAGTCGGCGCCTTGTCGCATCGGCGTGTGGGAAGGGCAAGCGGGGGCGGCCTCTCGCCCGCATCCTCTCCCGGAGATGAGAATGAACCGCGAACCGACATTCCCCAGATGCCCGGCCAGTCCGGGCATCTGGGCGACCGATAATCATCGCTGAGCGCGCCCCACAGGATCGACAGCACGACGGCCCGCCCGAAATCCTCATGACCCGCGACGGGCCACCTGTTTGGGCATCGAACACCGCGATAAGACCGACGACCAGGTTACGGTCGATGCCGCCCACGCCATTGCGCAATACGGCGTCGGCGTGACGTGCGCGACGATCACCCCGGACGACGCCCGGGTGAAGGAATTCAACCTGAAGCGGATGTATCGCAGCCCGAACGGCACGCCGCGCAACATTCTGGACGGCACCTTTTTCCGCGAGCCGATCATTTGCAAGAACGTGCCCCGGCTGGTGCCGCACTGGACGCAACCGATCGTTATCGGGCGGCATGCCTATGGCGACGTCTACCGCGCGGTGGAGATGAAGATCCCCGGCCCAGGCAAGGCGACATTGTCGTTTCAGGCGGCCGACGGCAGCCCGATGCAGACATTGGAGGTGCATGAGTTCGGCGCGGGCGACGGCGTGATCATGGCCATGCACAACACCCGCGTGTCGATCGAGGGGTTCGCCCGCGCCAGCTTCAACTGCGCCATCATGCGCGGCTGGCCGCTGTACTTCTCCACCAAGAACACCATCCTGAAGGCCTATGACGGCTACTTCATGGACATCTTCGCGACGATCTACCAGAACGAGTTCAAGGCGGAGTTCGACAAGCGCGGCCTGACGTACGAGCACCGGTTGATCGACGACATGGTCGCCTGTGTGCTGAAATGGAACGGCGGCTATGTCTGGGCTTGCAAGAACTACGACGGCGACGTGCAGTCGGACACAGTGGCGCAGGGCTTCGGCTCGCTTGGCCTGATGACGTCGGTGCTGCTGAGCCCGGACGGCACCAAGGTCGAGGCCGAGGCGGCGCATGGCACGGTCACGCGGCATTACCGTCAGCATCAGCAGGGCAAGGAGACGTCGACCAACCCGATCGCCTCGATCTTCGCCTGGACTCGCGGGCTGATCTACCGCGGCAGGTTCGATAACACGCCGGACGTGACGGCGTTCGCGGAGACGCTGGAGAAGGTCTGCATCGAAACCGTCGAGGCGGGGAACATGACCCGCGATCTGGCGGTGCTGATCGGGGCCGACGCGCCCTGGATGAACACCCAGGCGTTCCTGGCGAAACTGGACGATAATTTGCAGAAGGCAATGAAATAACTGGTTGTCATCGCCCTTCCCCGAACGGGCCGCGGGAGGGCGATGACGACCGGCCGGTGCTACGCCGCCTGTTCGGTCGAGGGATCGATCATCTTGCGGACCTCGGTAATTTTCGTCGCCGGGAAGCCGCTGATTTCGGCATGCCTGCGAATGATGTCCTCATCTTTCGCGAGATAAACGCAGAACGTCTTGTTCGGCGCGACGAAGCTTTCCAGCCACTGAATGTCGGGCCCAAGCTGACGCAGCACCTCGTTGGATTTCGCCGCCGCGCCACGTAGCTGTTCGCGCTCCAACGAGCCGACGTCAGGGATGTCGCGTTCGATAAAGAATTCGCGCAGTGCCATTGGTTCCTTCTCACGACAATTGCCCGGCGATGAAGCCGGGCGTGCAAGACCTTGTGATGAATTGATACGACTGTCCAGCGGCGTGATGATTATTGACTCCAGGGCCGCGCCTTACATCGTCAGGGCGTCCCGGTAAGCCGCGCGCCGCTTTGAAAACATCGGATCCAGACGCTGCCTGATCGCCGCCGGGGCGCGATCCGGATGCCCGGAGGCGAACGGCGGCGCGGGATCGTACTCGATGCTGAGCTGGATCGATTGAGCCACCTCGTCCCCGGCGATCCCGGCCGCGATCCGCAGTGCGAAATCGATCCCCGAGGTCACGCCTCCGGCGGTGATCACGTTGCCATCCCACACGACGCGCGCCTTCTCGAACGTCGCCCCCACGCTGGACAGCAAATCCGTGTAAGCCCAATGCGTGGTGGCCCGGCGTCCCTTCAGCAGGCCGGCCATGCCGAGGATGAATGCGCCGGTGCAGACCGACGTGATATACCGCGCATGCTCCGCCTGGCGTTTCACGAAGTCGACGGTTTCGCGGTCGGTCATCGCCTTCACGACACCGAAACCACCTGGCACGCAGATCAGATCGAGACGCGGACAATCCCGGAACGTCGTGGTTGGGACAAGGCCGAGCCCGCAGTCGCTCGGCACCGGATCGAGCGACTTCGCGACGATATGGGTCTTCGAGTCCGGCAGCCGATTGAGCACCTGCAACGGTCCGGTGAAATCGAGCTGCGTCAGGTCGGGAAAAATCACGAAGCCAATGTTGAAGGTGGGCATTTGGACTCTCCTCTGGGCGGGATGCGGACTGGCATCGACATCCTGGCATCCCGGATGATCCGATAGAAGCGTGGTGGCATTCGCCTGTCAGGTTGAACCCGGCATCGCATGCGATATTGACCGGTCCCCGCGATGATTCGTGGCACCGTGTCAGGGACGTGGCAGGGCCAGAACGACCTCGATCACGATCAGCACGATGATCGCGGCTTCCATCAGGGTTGACCGCGCAGCCGACGCTTCGTCGTACAAGGCGGTATACGTGTCGCGGATGATCGCCAGTTTGCGGTCCACCGCGGCATTGACCGAGCCGACGCGGAACAGGTCATGCGCCGCGGTGTAGATACGCGCCAGATATACGTCTTCGGTAACCTGAAGAGCGTTATCCACCTTCTCCCGCAGTTCCGTTACCTCGGCCACGAGTGTATAGAACCGCCGCGCCAGATTGGCGAAGCGGCGAGAGCCCAACAGCGGACGCGCGCGCTGCATCGCCTGCACCAAATCATACATATTTGGCAACTCGGCATCCAGCAGCTGATCGTAGTAACGCATTTCCAGCAACTGCGCGTTGGCGACGTCCAGCACATCCATGACGTCGGAGTTACCGCGCGGCTCATAAATGAAGGCGCGGTCCCAGGTCATCACGACCAGATCGTCAGTGTACCAGGAAAACCGCTGGCGCAGCAAATCGCGGCGCGTGCTTTCGGACAACGGCCGCTCCTCGCCGGACAGCAGCGGCACCAGATCGATACGCTGTAGCAATGCCTCGGCGTCGGGTGTCTCATCGAAGGCGCGAACCGTGCCGATGAGGTAGTCTTCCTCCAACATCTCCCGCGTGGGACGGAGCAAGGTGCTGGCGAATGTCTGACGCACGTGATCGAGCAGCGTGGCCCACACCGGCGCCCCGGCGGCGGGCCCGACATGGCGATCGACCGCGATGAGACGCCGGGTGAAGCCGGTCCACGACAGATTGTCCGCCGGAATGTGCAACGCCAGGCGCGTCACGCCGAAGTCGTACAGCCGGGCCGTCGCGCTGGCCCAATGATCGATGCCATCCAATCGCAGTTGAACCGGCTCCAGCGGGATATCCAGCGGCGCGACGCCGAACGCCACGGCTTTCGACGGAGTGGAGACCAGGCGGCCCCGCGTGAGGCCGGCTCGTGGTTGTTGGCCCCACAGCGCTTCCGCCTCCGCCAGGTCGATGGAATCAGCGATGTCGAACAGCCGGCACGCGATCACCGTGCCTGATACGACCTGAAGCTCACGCGTTGCCATTTGATGATGCCTCGTTGCGCGATGGGTGTTGCCCGTGTTTAGCTCGGGTTGGGTTTAGCTGGTGGCTTGCATCGCCGGTATGGACCTTGCCCGTTTAATGACCAATTGATGACTGTTGTATGACACTGTCTCGAACGCCGCCGTCATCGCCCAATTTGAAAATGCTTCCGTTGATGCACGTCAATGTCGCGGTGGCGCTCTCCCATGGATAAGAGCGCGATTCATCTGGGAACCCATGATCATGAAAAGCCGCGTTCTCGAAGCCATGGGTATGACGGAACTGCGACGCGCCTCAGGTCTGAGTGACGCGCTGGCGGCGAATGACCGGGTGAAATACTACTTCTCCCTGCTGCAAATGGCGGTCAGTCACGCGGATCATCCGGCACAGTCCGCCGCCGGCCTGAAGCGTGAGCGGCTCGCCGCCGGGGTCGCCGACACCACCCTCGATGCCATGGTGGAAACCGCGCGGCGCGGATCCGGGTTGTATCATTTGCCAGGCGCCGGCAATGTCATGCGGTGTATCGCCGACGAAATGCGCATCATGAGCGATCCGGTCGCGGCAGTGGGAAAATCCGGCTATAATGAACGGTTGCAGCCCCTGCTGGATGCCTTGCCCGCGGCGGCGGACGATTGCCTGACCGCCGCCGATGTCACGGCGATCACGCAATCGGGGCGGCAAAAGGGCAAGGACAGTCTGCATCGGCTCGTCATGGACCTGCACAAGGAACTGAACGCGCTACAGGCCGCTTTGGCGGAGGAAGTGCTGGACGGCGCCTCCGTCTACGGCCTTGAGGACGCCGACAAACCCAAAGTCAAAGCGTTCATGGCGGGCGTGAACCGAACCGCCGCGCTGAAATTCAATCATCCCGGCCTCGGCACGACCGCGACACGCGCCGGGGAGCGGCTGATCATCCAGAACGATATCGGAACCACGGACGCCCATGTCATCGTGATCCATGTCGAGGCACTGACCGTGACGGTCACCTACAGCGACGTTCACCCCGAGCGCGTGCGCTTCTTGCGGGACATGCTGGCGCCCATGAAGCTCTCGTGGGGCGACGAGCGCACGGCGCGGGCAACGACGTTGGCCGAGGGCATGCCGTTTCAGTTGGTCACCGGTTCGTTCCAGGCGGCGGATGCAACGGATTGCGCGCGGTTCCTCGAATTCCTTGGTTCCCGGCTGGTGTTTCTGATCGACTGGAACAAGACCCGCAAGCAGTTGCGAGCATTCCTGCGAGGCCCACAGCGGTTGGACGTGTTGCTCTGGGCTGCTCACAACGATGCCGGTCATCGTGGATTTCTGGAAATCGGCGGCGCTCGCGCGATCAATGAGGCCATTGAGGCGACCGCGGACACCGCGATGCATTTCGGCGACCGGCTGTGCGATGTGCTTGGCGAGGCGCCGGCCGTCGCGTTTATCCAGTTCGTACTGAGCGCTGCCGCGCACGGCCTCCTGGAAGGCCAGTCGCACGCCTTGATCGCGGATCGCATCAGAGCCGAACTGCAACGATATTTCAGCGACGACGAACGCCGCTTATTGGGCGTCGCGGCGGACCATGCCGGTCTGATCTTCGAAATCGCCGCGCTGGTGCAAGATGGCGTGCTGGCGGCGGGAACCTCCGACGGCGGCTTCGGCAAACGCGCCGATCGCGCCCGCCGCTTCGAACATGACGCCGACCTGCTGGTCGTCGCGGCGCGCGAGGCCGCCCGCCGCCGGCCCGATCGTATTGTATTCCGCACGCTGCTGGAGACCGCCGACGATGCGGCGGATCATCTGGAAGACGTCGCCTTTCTGCTGGTCCTTCTGGCGAGCGGAACCATCTGTCACGAAGAACCGGGCGGCCACGAAGCACCGGGCGGCCACGAAGCACTGGGCGGCGAGGTGCTGGACGCGCTGCGGAGCCTCGCCGCGCTGACCGTGGACGGCGTACAGGAATGGATCAAGGCGCTCAGTCACGCCGCTCACGTCACCCGGCCGGGGTCGCGTGAGGACACCGACGACTTTCTCACCGCGATCGACCGCGTGGCGGCGTTGGAACATCAGGCCGACGACGCGCAGCGCCGGCTGACCACGCTCGCCATCCAGCAGTCGAAGGACTTTCGGCAACTGCACCTTTACACGGTGATCAGTGATGGCCTCGAGGAGACGATGGACGCGCTGAAACACGCCAGTCTCGCGTTGCGCGGCCACGTGCTCGGAGAGGTACTCGGTGGCTGACGTTCCCTCGCTTTACGTCATCCTGCCCAATGAGAAGCTTCCTCCGGGCGGCGTGGCGGAGGTTGGCAATAAGGCATTCAATCTGATGCGCATGGCGGCGGCGGGCCTGCCGGTGCCGCCAGGTTTCGTGTTGCCCGCCTTGTGGTGCGGTCTGCCGCGTGACACCGCGGCCAATGCCGAAGCGTTGCGCGCCAGCCTCGCCAAAGGCATCACGCGCGTCGAAGCCGCCACTACCCTGAACTTTGGCTCCACCCGCCGGCCGTTGCTGGTTTCGGTTCGCTCCGGTGCCGCGTTCTCGATGCCGGGCATGATGGAAACCGTGCTGGATGTCGGCCTGAACCCCGACACCGTCGAGGGGTTGATCCGTCTGACCGGCAATCCGCGCCTCGCGTGGGACAGTTTTCGCCGCCTGATCCAGGGTTTCGCGGAGGTGGTCTCCGGGCTGGCTGTCGCACCCTTCGACGCGTTGGTGCGCGATGCCCAGGCCGCTGCCGGCGCGGACAACGAACGCGATCTGGACTATCGCACCCTGCGCGACCTGACCCACCTGATGCTGCGGTGCTACCAGGACCTGGCCGGCGAACCGTTCCCCACCGATCCGCGCACGCAACTGGCGCGAGCGGTCGAGGCGGTGTTTCGTTCGTGGGACGCGCCCAAAGCCAAAACCTACCGCAGGCTCAAAGGAATACCTGATAGCGTCGGCACGGCGGTGACCATTCAGACGATGGTCTATGGCAACGCCGGCGGAAAATCCGGCGCCGGCGTTGGTTTCACGCGCGACCCGGCGACCGGCGCGCACAAACTTTATTGCGACTTCCAGTTCAACGGCCAGGGTGAAGACGTCGTCGCGGGCCGTCAGGTGCTGCGCGACAACGAACGATTGCGCGCGACACTGCCGGAGACCTGGATGCAACTTGCACTGTTCTGCCACGAACTTGAACTGTTGTTCGGCGACGCGCAGGATTTCGAGTTCACCGTGCAATCCGGCGCCCTGTATTTCCTCCAGTCCCGTCACGCCAAACGCACACCTTGGGCTGCCGTCAAAATCGCCGTCGACATGGTCGAAGAAGGACTTTGCCAGCCCGCGGAGGTACTGCCCCGGCTCGCGGAGATCGACCTCGCGCTTGCGACACGCACGCGTTTCGCACCGCCGGTGCCGTCGCCGCTGGCGATCGCTCAGGTGGCGGGTATCGGTGTGGCGTGTGGTGCGATCGCGCTCGATGCGGCCGCGGCACAACGGATGGCCGCCGCGGGCCAGAAGGCGATTCTGGTGCGGCATGAAACATCGACCGCCGACATCGACGGGCTGGCCGTGGCCGAAGGGGTCGTGACGGCGACCGGTGGCCGCACCTCGCACGCCGCGGTGGTGGCGCGACAGCTCGCCAAAGTGTGCCTGGTGTCCTGTCCAGGGATGATGGTGGATATGGCGGCGAGGACAGTACGGATCGGCGGCCGGATTCTGGCGGAGGGCGATTATCTGTCGATCGACGGCAATGATGGCGCGGTCTATCCCGGCCAGCTGACCGTGGTGACCGAGCGGCCCGAGCGTGAACTGGCGATGATCAGAACCTGGCAATCAGCGGTTGAGCCCGATCGCCATCGACATCGGCCCAAAGCACATATGAGGGGATCACGATGAATAACGTCACGCCGGCCGCATTGTCATCAGCCGGCGCACCTGGTTCCCGGATGGACCACGCCAACGTGCCCGCGTGGCGTTGGCATGCGGGCGTAGACCAGGAGGTTGAGAAGATCGCGATCCGAGATCTCAATTTCCACTATGGCGCGGTGCGGGCCCTGAAGGGGATCAACCTGAGTTTGAAAGACCGCCGCGTCACGGCGATTATCGGGCCCTCCGGCTGCGGCAAGTCGACGCTGATCCGTGTGCTGAATCGCATCTTCGATCTGTATCCGGATCACCATGCGACCGGCGAGGTCATGATCGACGGCGAGAATATTCTGAGCCCGGCAATCGACGTGAGGCGGCTACGGGCCCGCATCGGCATGACGTTCCAGAAGCCCAATCCGCTGCCGTTGTCGATCTTCGAAAATGTCGCCTTTGGCATTCGCCTGCATCATCGTTTGTCCAAGGCTGAGATGAGTCATCGTGTGGAGGTGGCGCTGTGCCGCGCCGCGCTGTGGGACGAGGTGAAGGACATTCTGCGACAAAGCGGCTCGCGCCTGTCCGGCGGTCAGCAGCAACGTCTGTGCATCGCCCGCGCCATCGCGCTGGAGCCCGAGATTTTGCTGTTCGATGAGCCGTGCTCCGCGCTGGATCCGATCTCAACCCTGAAAATCGAGAATCTCCTCGATGAGTTGCGCAAGGATTACTGCATCGTCATCGTCACGCACAACATGGAACAGGCGGCACGTGTTTCCGATTATGTCGCGTTCATGTATCTCGGTGAGATCGTTGAATTCGGCACGGCCGAAAAGATCTTCGTGCATCCCGACAACAGGCATACCCAGGACTACGTTACCGGCAGGTTCGGATGACCGGTTCGATTCGCCGGATCGACGAATTCCTCACCAAGGCGATGCCTCCGACGCCGTGCGTCGTGATCGATCTGGACATCGTCCGGGCGCGGTTTCATGCGTTGCGAGCGCAGTTCCCCGACATGTCGATTTATTACGCCGTCAAGGCGAATCCGGCCCCTGACGTCATCGCGGCATTGGCGGAGCTGGAATGTTGTTTCGATTTGGCAAGCCCAGGGGAGATGGCACGATGCCGCGGGGGTGGCGTGGTTGTCGGTCGGTTGTCTTATGGGAACACCATCAAGCGCGAAACCGATGTCGCCGCGGCGTTCGCGGAAGGGATCGATCTGTTCGCATTCGATTGCGAGCCGGAGCTTGCGAAGCTGGCGCGGGCGGCGCCGGGAGCGCGGGTGTTCTGCCGTCTTCTGGTGCGCAACACCGGCGCGGAATGGCCGTTGACCCATAAATTTGGCTGTGATCAGCAAACCGCGATCGATCTGCTGGTCAGGGCACGGACGCTTGGCTTACGCCCCGTCGGCGTGTCGTTTCATGTTGGATCGCAACAGACCGATCCGCATCAATGGGAGGCACCGATCGCCCATGCCGCGGCGATATTTCACGCCTGCGCGCGGCAGGGGATCGCGCTGTCGCTGCTCAATTTGGGCGGCGGGCTTCCGGCGCACTACCGGTCGGCGGTTCCCGCGCTGGAACGTTACGCCGAGGTGATCAACACCGCGTTGGGCCGGGAGTTCGGCACGGCGAGGCCGCATATGCTGCTTGAGCCCGGCCGCTACATGGTCGGCGACGCGGGCGTACTGCGCTGCGAGGTCGTTCTGGCGGCGGAGCGTCCGCATCCGGGCGGGCATCGCTGGATTTATCTCGACGCCGGCCGTTATAACGGGCTTCCGGAAACGCAGGGGGAGATGATTGAGTACCGCATTCGGACCTCGCGTGACGGCGATCCGACGGGAAGGGTGATACTGGCCGGTCCGACCTGCGACAGCACGGACATCATTTACCAGCGGGCGGGGTACGAACTGCCACTCACTCTTACGGCGGGCGATCATGTGGATTTTAACTCGGCCGGCGCTTATACGTCGAGCTACGCGTCGGTGGCGTTCAACGGCTTCGCCCCGGTCCGGACCTGGTGCATTTGAACCTCGCTACATCCGTCCCGGCAGCCACAGCGCCAGTTGCGGAAACACGGTCAGCAGGAACAGCAGCACGAACATGATGATATGGAACGGGATCGTTCCCATCACGACGTCGCTCAGTTCGCCATCCCAGATGCTTTGAATGACGAACAGGTTGATCCCGATCGGTGGCGAAATCTGGCCGAGTTCCACGTAAAGCACCAGGATCACCCCAAACCAGATCGGATCGATGCCATAACTGCCAAGCACCGGATAGATCAGCGGCACGGTGATCACGATCATGCCGATGCTTTCCACCAGGCACCCGAGCACCGTGTAAAGTACGAACAGCGCGCCGAAGAATTGCAGGTGCGACAAATGCAGCCCCACCAGCCAGGAGGTCACGTGCTCACCGACGCCCGCGACACCGATCGCGTATGCATAGATGTAGGCTGAATAGATAATGAACATCAGGTTGCCGACCACCTGCACCGTCCGGTGCATCGCCTCGACAAAACGACTCCAGGTGAGGTCGCCCCAGATCAGGCACAGGATCAGTGCGAAGGTGCAACCGCCGGACGCGGCCTCGGTGGGGGTGGCCCAACCGGCATAGATACTGCCCATGATGCCGCCGATCAGCAGCGCGAAGGGGACGATATCCGTGGCCGCGGTCAGCGCCGAGGTCAGCTCCGGCGCGGCCCCTCGCGGCACCGCGCCGCTCCAGAATGAGCGCACGGCGATGTAGGTCATGAACATCAGCATCAGCATGACACCGGGAAGCACGCCCGCCATGAACAGCTTCGCCACTGAGGTCTCGGTGAACGAGCCATAGATGATCATCGCGATCGACGGCGGCAGCAGGATCCCCAACGTCCCGCCCGCGGCCAGCGAGCCGGCCGACAGCCGCCGGTCGTAATTGCGCTGCACCAGTTGCGGCAACGCGACGCCGCCGATCGACGCCGCCGTCGCGACTGACGACCCGCTGATCGATGCGAACAGCGCGCAGCCAACGATGTTGGTTTGCAACAATCCGCCCGGCAGGCGTGAGACGACCTTGGCGAGGCCTCGGTAGATCCGGAACGACAGACCGCTGCGCTGCATCAGCTCGGCCATCAGAATGAACAGCGGGATGGCGGTCAGGGTAAAGCTGTTCATGCTGCCCCAGGTGACGAGGCCGATGCCTTTCAACTCGGACAGGCCGTGCTGCATCAACAGGTACAGCACGCCTGGCACCGCGATTGCGAAGGGCACCGCCATGCCGGCGGCCAGCAGCAGCAGGAACACGCCGAACGAGAAGATCAACTGGAATGCGAGTTCCATCGTTCAGCGCCTCGCAGCCAGCAAGCGACGGACATTGCCGATCAGCGTGCGCGTCAGCGACGCCGACGCCGCGAGCGCACCTAGCGGCATCAGCGCCTGTGGGATCCACAACGGCGTGGCGAGCAAGGTCATCGCCACGTCCTCGCTGCGGTACGATTGCATCACGAAGCGGGTCAGTTGCCAGACCAGCAACAAGCAAAATCCCAGCGACAGGACATCGAACAGCACATGCGACGCCGCCCTTATGCGCGGGCCGAGCCTCTCCTGCACGAACTGCACGTGGTGATAGGAACGATAGACCTGACACACCGGCAGACTGAGAAAGGAAATGCCGACGATGATGTAACCGCCCAGTTCCTCGGAGGCTTCGAAGGAGAAGCCGAACAGGTTGCGGGTGACGATCTCGACCAGGACGATGACCGCCATGACAACGATGCCGATCTCACAGATCAGCATGCAGCCTTTTTCCATCCAGGAGGGGGCGGGATGGAACGCCGCCTCCTGTTCTTCGCCCGGAAACTCCGGATCCGGCATGATCAGCGACCCACGGCGGCGCGGATTTCCTTCAGGGTCGCCACGGCCTCGGGGCTGTGCTTCGTGGCCCATTCATCCCAGTAGGAGCGCATGCGTTCGGTCGCTTCCTTGATCTCCTCGGGTGTGGCGTCGGACAGGGTCATGCCTTCCTTGCTGAAGCGCGCGGTGATTTCGTCCTCCACGCGTTTCATTTCGACCGTGGCCCATGTGGCGGCCTCGGCACCGGCGTCGCGGATAATTTTCTGGGTCGCGGGCGGCAGTTTTTCCAGTGCTTCCTGGTTCACGACGATGGTCGAGTTCACATATGACGTTGGGAAAGCGTAGCGGTATTTCAGCAGATCGTGCCACGCCAGACCGCCACCGGAACTCGCGGTCAGCACGCCCTCCACCAGGCCGCGGTCGAGCGCCGCCGCGACATCCGGCGCGCCGATCGTCAGCGAAATGCCACCGAAGCGGCGGATGAACTCGCCCTGCTCGACCGAGGTGACGCGCAGCTTGGAACCCTTGATGTCGGCCAGCGACGTGATCTTCTTGCGCCCCCACAGGACCTGGAACGGATAGGAATACTGGCCGAGCACGACGATGCCGCGCTTGCCATAGGCGGCGTCGAGATGCGGGCGGAGAATGGCCATCGCCTTATCCAGGTCTTGCGGGGATTGTAGCAGCATCGGCAGGCGGATGATGGCGCTGATCGGGATGGTGCCGGTGGCGAAACCGTCATCGCCCAGTTGCACGACGTTGTCGGAGACGGCGGCGGTGATGCCGTCGGCCTTGATTGGCAGGCTGCCGCCGAGGTGGAGGTTGATCTCCAGCTCCCCGTTGGTCTGCGTTTTCACGGTGTCGATGAGACGCTGGATGGCCTGCACCGAGGGCTGCGTCGCCACCGGATTATAGACATAGCATTCCCAGACGGTCGCCGCCTGGACTTGCCCCGACCGGGCCTCCACGGCGGCCAGCACCAAACACGCCGCGGCCAAGGCGCGGATCAGGATCGCGATCACGATATTTCCCCCCATATTCGATGGTCAGGGAGTGTTTTCGCTGGCCCGGAGGGAGTTTGCAAATCTCATCGTCGTCCCGACCGTCATCCCCGTGACAAGGCCGGTGTCGTTACGGTATCGTCAGATCACCGCGCGCCGAGTTTAATTCGTTGCGCGATGTAATCTTTGTCCGTGGTGCCGTCGTACGACATCCTGAACGGCTGCTTCTTAACCTCGACCGGCTTCGCGGTGTCCACTGCTTTCGCTTTATGCCGGGTGGCCCGCGCGGCCGGCGGTGAGGCGGCCGGCCTGCCAACCGGCGTGGCGGAGCGGGCGGCGCCCAGTACCGGTGCCTCACCGCCGCGTGAGGCCGTCCAGGAAGCGACGTCCTTGCGCAGTTGATCTTTCATCGCATCGGCCTGGCGGTCGGCTTCGATGTCCGGCTGGTTCTGCTCATCGCCCGGTAAGGCTGACGCTGTTGAGGATGACATGGATGGAACCCTTCTGTGATCGATACGTTGTGCGCGACCCGCGGCGGTTATTGGTGCAGCATCATGACGGCGAACGCGGCGACCAGTGCTATGCAGGCGCACACCAGAGCAATCTGGTTGGTTGGCCACCGGTGCGCGATCTGGCTGATCCCGACGATCGGTCGTGCCGGTAACAAACCAATCAGGCGCCCGGAGATGATAATCGCCTCGGGCAGCGCCCACAGCGTTTTCGGCATGGTGGCGATCATGCGCGCCAGACTGTCCGCGGCCTCGGCCTTCGGCAGTCCGGCCAAGCGGCCCGCTTCGGTCCATGGATCTGACCCGCGGCGCGCGAAGACGGACATGACGCTCAATGTCGTGCCATTCGCTTCCGTGCCGATGTCGGCGAACAGGAACTGGTTCAGATCGGATCGCTGCAGAGCGGTCACGTCGGGCGTTGCCACGATATTTTCCTGAAATGTGAGGGGGAAACCCACACCCTATGTGCGGATGGTGCGACCAATATGCAAGGCCAGCGGGCCACGCCGCGTCTTATTGGTCCTGGAACTGGGCGGGAAGCCGCCCAATTTTGAAGAATACGACCGGTTCATCGTCATATTCGCCCAGTTCGGCGTCGCCGGACGTTGAGAACGCGACAACGCCGACTTTCGTTGTTCCCAGGCGCTCGGCGGTTTTCAGCGCGGATTCCGTCGATTTACAGCGGATCGGCGTGTCCGCGTTCAATCGCGCGCGTTTGCCTTGGGTGTATGCCTGAACAAGATAGATGGTTTCGCGAGCCATGGTGGGGTTTCTCGATCCATGATGAAGCGGGTGGTCGTGGTGAAGCGGGCGGCAGGCGAACCTGACCGGCGGGGCGCGAGAAATACCGCCAATCCCGCTGAAGATCGTCACAAAATCGTATGGCGGACGGCGGAAATCTGATACACGCGATGACATGGTGGAGCGCCTTGGAGGAGCCACCGAGTCACGATCCGGCACCTGGTTGACGATCGGCATGATCGAAACCCTCAGCCGGACGCCCAAATTTCCTGGCCCGAGCTTTCAACCCCAGGTTTTCGTCAAGGGTGCGCCATGCAAATCCGAGTCGGCTACGAGCTGATCTACGATTGCGTCCAACCGACGCCAATGATGCTGTTACTGAACGTGCATCACTCGCGTGTGGCCGACCTGGTCGCACCGGACCATGTCACGACCGAGCCGGCGGTAGCGGTGCACGGCTATCGCGACGGTTTTGGCAATTGGTGCAGCCGTCTGGTGGCGCCGCGCGGCAGAATTCGCATCGCGAGTTCCGCGATCGTCAATGACACCGGTCAACCCGATCCGGTCGTGCCCTCGGCGCCACAGCTCGCGGTGCAGGATCTGCCGGACGACGTGCTGGTGTTTTTGCTCGGCAGCCGATACTGCGAGACCGATCATTTGTCCGAAACCGCGTGGCGTCTGTTCGAACATTCGCCGCCTGGCTGGGGACGCGTGCAGGCGATCTGCGATTTCGTCCACTCGCATATCAGGTTCGATTACATGGCCGCCCGCCCGACCCGCACCGCGTGGGAGGTGTATCATGAACGGGTTGGCGTCTGCCGCGATTTCGCGCATCTGGCGGTGGCGCTGTGCCGGTGCATGAACATTCCGGCGCGCTACTGCACGGGCTACCTCAGCGATATCGGTGTGCCGCCGCCGTATTCCGATATGGATTTCGCCGGCTGGTTCGAGGCATATCTCGGCGGCAACTGGTACACGTTTGACCCACGTAACAATGAGCCGCGGATCGGACGCATCCTGGTGGGCCGCGGCCGCGATGCCGTCGACGTTCCGCTCAGCAATGCGTTTGGCCTCAATACGCTGACCGGGTTCAAGGTTTGGACGGATGAGATTGGCGCGGCGCCGCTGGCGGCTCAGGGGTAGTCTCGCCATCCTTGACGGTGTGCTTTTCGAGGGCCTCCGCCGTGACTTCGGCGGAGATGCGGCCCAGTACGCTTTCGAGGCCGGGTCCGGAAGTTGAATTCAATTCCTCGGCGACGCGGCGCAGCGCCTCGCGACGGAGCAGGCGGGCGGTTGTCGCGTTGAAAGCGGCATCGTCTTGTTCCATGTGCGGAACCTTCTCAATGGTCATCGCCACCGTGGACCTGATGCGAGGATTGCCATGGCGCATGCTGATGCAGATCGTCGGGTCGAGTCTCATGGCGATCGTGACAGTGTGGAACCGTCGCCCGTTCGTCATGGGCCGGCTTTTGTCCGGACCATGACGGCGGGGAATGCGGCGTCCGAACTCCCAACAAGCATACTTTAGTGGTTATAGGGACGTGGCGGTCGCGATTCCGTTCGGCTTCGCGACCGCCGCGCCGCGTTTTCAGTGACCCTGGTAGCGCGTATCGCTGGTGGAGGAGCCATCGCCTTCAGCCGGCTTTTCCACATGTTCCGCGACCATCGCTTCCGTCGTCAGCATCAGCGACCCGATCGATGCGGCGTGCTGCAAAGCGGAGCGCACGACCTTGGTCGGATCGATGATGCCGGCCTTGACCATGTCCTTGAACTCGCCGGTCTGCGCGTCGAAGCCCCAGTTGTAGTCGTCCTTCTCCAGCACTTTGCCGGAGATCACGGCGCCGTCCTCGCCGGCGTTCTCGGCGATCTGCCGCAGCGGCGTTTGCACCGCCTTGCGCACGATATCGATCCCGACGCGCTGATCGTCGTTGTCGGCTTTGAGTTTGGCCAGGATCAGCGACGCCCGCGCGAGAGCAACGCCGCCGCCGGGGACAATGCCTTCCTCGACCGCCGCGCGCGTGGCGTGCAGACCGTCATCGACCCGGTCCTTCTTCTCCTTCACCTCGACCTCGCTGGAGCCGCCGACGCGAATGATCGCGACGCCGCCGGCCAGTTTGGCGAGCCGTTCCTGCAGCTTCTCCTTATCGTAGTCCGAGGTGGTTTCCTCGATCTGCGCGCGGATCTGATTGCAGCGCGCGGTAATGTCGGGCTTTTTGCCGGCACCTTCGACGATCGTGGTGTTCTCTTTCTCGATCAGCACCCGCTTCGCGGTGCCCAGCATGGCGAGGGTGACGTTCTCCAGCTTGATGCCGAGTTCTTCGCTGATCAGTTCGCCCTTGGTCAGCACCGCGATATCTTCCAGCATCGCTTTGCGGCGATCGCCAAAGCCGGGCGCCTTCACGGCGGCGACCTTCAGACCGCCACGCAGCTTGTTCACCACCAGCGTCGCGAGTGCCTCGCCTTCAACATCCTCGGCGATGATCAGCAGGGGACGGGTCGATTGCGCGACCGCCTCCAGCAGCGGCAGCAGGGATTGCAGGCCGGAAAGCTTCTTCTCGTAGATCAGGATATATGGCTGATCCAGTTCGATATTCATCTTCTCGGCGTTGGTGATGAAGTACGGCGACATGTAGCCGCGGTCGAACTGCATGCCCTCGACGACATCGAGTTCGGTCTGGGTGCCCTTGGCTTCTTCGACGGTGATGACACCTTCGTTGCCGACCTTCTGCATCGCGTCGGAGATCATCTTGCCGATCTCACCGTCGCCGTTGGCGGAGATGGTGCCAACCTGCGCGGTTTCGGCCGGGGTGGTGATCTTCTTGCTGCGCTTCGCCAGTTCCGCGACCAGAGCGACTACCGCCTTGTCGACGCCGCGCTTCACATCCATCGGATTGAGACCCGATGAAACCGCCCGCAGGCCTTCGCGCACGATCGCGTGCGCCAGCACGATCGCGGTCGTGGTGCCGTCGCCGGCGATGTCGTTGGTCTTCGACGCGACCTCCCGCACCATCTGCGCGCCCATGTTCTCGAACTTATCGGAAAGCTCGACTTCCTTGGCGACCGTCACACCGTCCTTGGTGATCCGCGGCGCGCCGTAGCTTTTATCGAGGATCACGTTGCGGCCCTTGGGACCCAGCGTGATTTTCACCGCCTCGGACAGTGTATCGACGCCACGCATCATGCGTTGGCGGGCATCCGAGCCGAAGCGAACATCTTTCGCGGCCATGTTTAATTCCTTCCTGAATTCAGTTTAACGGCGCGATCACGCCGCCTTTTTCTTCGCGGCGGCGACGCCATCGATGACGCCCATGAGATCGGACTCCTTCATGATCAGGAGTTCCTCGCCATCGAGCTTCACCTCGGTGCCGGACCACTTCCCGAACAGGACGCGATCGCCTTCCTTTACCGCCAGGGCGACGATGTGGCCCTTCTCATCGCGGGCTCCGGGCCCGGCGGCGACGATTTCGCCTTCCATCGGTTTTTCCTGAGCCGTGTCGGGGATGATGATGCCACCGGACGTCTTTTCTTCAGCGGCGAGGCGGCGCACCACCACCCGGTCGTGCAGGGGTCGGAATTTCACGGGATATGCTCCACAAATGGGGGAAGTCTGGCATTCGGCGCAGTTTGGCGTTCGGCGATCGACCTGGGCACGCCAAGACAAGATATAGGTCGCCAACCCGACATTGTTAGCACTCTTCATATGAGAGTGCCAGGGGTGGTGGTTTTGTCCCCACGGATGGGTTCGGCGGGGGCGGGGGGATAATCAGCGGATGATCGGGCCACCAGGTGCAATACCGGAGCAACCGTGCCATATGGTCGCCATGGCACGCCACCGAAATGCCCCCGCGGGCTCGTCGGGCCGCGCGGCGGAAACCGTATCACCTGGCCTCCAGTTCGCGGGCCCGCAACGATCATGATCGGATGGCTCCAATGGTCGTTGATCGAATTCCCGCTCTGCGTGGGGGCGGCGATAAGCACGCATCTGGTCATGTCATGCGGCCAGACGCTCATGCACTATTGGCTTGGCCATCGCCGGATTGGTGGTATCCTGTTCCGTAACCACATCAATTACCATCATGCCCGGTACGCCAGAGGTCACCTCACGTCGACGGTTCCCGAGGGGAGTGAAGGCAATAATACGCCGTACTTTTATATCCCCGTATTACTCGTCGGCGCGGCGGCATATTTCGTCCTGCCGCTCGGGCTGTTCATCGCGGTGACCGCGGGCGCGGGGGCGTCGTTTTACGCCCATGTCTGGTTTGACAAAGCGTATCATATCGACGGTTCGTATCTTGAACGATTCGCATGGTTTCGGCGCAAGCAGCAACTGCATTTCGTCCACCACCTCCATGCCAACGCCAATTTCGCGGTGATCGATTTCTTCTGGGATCGCTTGCTCGGGACCTACCGGGAGCCGTCCGGACCAACGTCGAAGCCGCCGATTCCTGCTGACGCCGCCGTCCGCGCCATCACGCGCGAAAAACACTAAAACATACGATACGTATTGGAAATATCCTGCCGGTTCTCCGAAACCGCCAAAGGCGGCATGCACGCATAGGCTTTCAGTTTCGGATACGCGGTATTCATCATGCAATCGATGCCGTTGTTCGGAATCCCGATGCCAAAGCCCTCAAAATGAATGAACCGCCGGCCGAGCGGCACGCACATTTCCAGCAGCGATCGGGCGCCCGCCGTTGACACCGTATAGGCCGTGGTGCCGAAGGCGTGCCGCAGCCGGATCGGCGCATGGGCGACCTCCGCCCGGCGAAACATCTCGATGTTCTCGCGCAACGCGTCCTGATCGAATTGCAGGGTGGATTTCGCGACCCCCTCGGGAATTTCCGCCCACACCGAACGGTCGAAATTCCAGCCCCACAGCACGATGCTCCAGTCCTCGGGCAACCGCGCCACGAACGCCTCATGCGCCGAAGCGAAGTCGTGCGCGAATATGACGTCGTCCTCGGCGACCGTGACGACGCGGTTCTCCGCGATGGCGAACCGCCACAAGGCGATGTGGGACAGCGCGCACCCCAACTGGCCATTGTTGTAAGTCAGATCGCTTTTGATGATGCCTTCGTGTTGCAGGGCGGCTCGATCCGCCGCGCGTCCATCAACGGCGGAAAAACGGACGAACTCCACCAAATGCCCGTTGGTTTCGGAAAACAGCCGCATCCGCTCCTGGTCGCGGTCGAGATTGATCACATAAATCGGCACGTCCCGGTTACTCCACGCCACCTTGCGAGGCGGCCTCGATCGCCCGCCATACGCGTTCCGGAGTTGCCGGCATTTCAACGTGCGTGACGCCAAAGACCGACAACGCATCGACGATGGCGTTCATCACGACACCGAGCGCCGGTGTGGTGCCGCCCTCACCCGCCGGCCGAATGCCCAATGGATGCGTCGGCGATGGCACTTCACTAAGTTCGGTGACGTAAAACGGCAGCCCCGACGCCCGCGGCATTGCGTAGTCCATGAACGAGCCGGTCAGCAACTGGCCTGTGCTCCGGTCGTACACGATCTGCTCCCATAATGCCTGACCGACTCCCTGAGCGATGCCGCCATGCACCTGGCCATGCACGATCATCGGATTGACCGCTCGGCCGACATCGTCGACGGCGGTGTAACGTGCGATCTCGACGACGCCGGTTTCGGGATCGACCTCGACCTCGCACACATGGCAGCCGTACGGAAAACTTGCCTCCGCGATCGTTTTGTCGCTGATCGCCCCCAGCTCGCCGGCGAGGTCCTCCGGTAGATCGTTGCGGGTCAGCGCCGCCGCGGCGACATCGAACAATCCGATCGAGCGGTCGGTCCCGGTGACCGTGAAGCGTCCCTCACTGAAGACGACGTCGGATCGATCCGCCTCCAGCACGTGACTGGCGATCCGGGTGGCTTTCTCGATGATCTCGAACGACGCCGCGTGCATCACGATGGAGCCCAGACGCAACGCGCGACCCGAGTGCGCGCCGCCACCCCACACCACACGATCGGTATCCCCGGTCACCAACTGAACGCACGCATTCGGTACGCCCAACCATTCGTTGATCAACTGAGCGAAGCTTGTCTCGTGCCCCTGGCCCTGCGAGCCGGTGCCGACAACCACCTCTACCACGCCTTCAGGTTTCACCGTGATCTCGGCCCGCTCGCGCGGCACGCCGGTCGCGGTATCGACGTAATTGGCGACACCGATGCCGCGGCATTTGCCACGTGCCGCGGCCTGTGCGCGGCGCGCCGGAAAGCCGGTCCAATCACCCAGACGCAACGCGGTCTCCATGACCTGATGGTAGGCGCCGCTGTCATACGTCATGCCGAACGGGTTTCGATACGGCATCGCACTTTCGGGCACCAGATTGCGCCGGCGCAATGCGATGCGGTCGAGGCCGCTTTGTCGCGCGGCCAGATCGATCAGCCGCTCCATCACATACATGACCTCGGGTCGGCCGGCGCTGCGATACGGGCGGGTCGGCGCGGTGTTGGTGAACACACCGCGCGCTCGAACGGTTACCAGTGGCACGTGATAGATGCTGGAAACGATGGCGGCGCCTTTCTGCAACGGGCTGAACCCGACCGGATACGCGCCGAGGTTGACCATGTTGTCGCAGCGCATCGCCAGGAACGTGCCCTCGGCATCCAGTGCCAGTTCCGCGGTCACCGCCAGATCGCGGGCCTGATAGTCGCACAGAAATGCCTCGGAGCGGTCGCTGGTCCATTTCACCGGCCGCCCGATCCGGCGGGCAGCCCAGACCACCAGGGCGAATTCGGGATTGAACGCGCCACGAGTGCCGAAATTGCCGCCGACGTCGTGCATCACCATGCGGACGTTGGCCTGGGGCACGCCCAGTACCGCCGCCAGATCGTTGCGCGGCCTTATCGCGCCGCCGGCCCCCGCGCGCAGTGTGTATTTGCCGTTCGTCGGGTCGTATTCGCCGATCGCCGCGCGAGGCTCCATCGGCACGCCCGCGACCCGCTGCACCCAGGTGTCAAATCGCACGACATGCGCGGCCCGACTGAACGCGGCATTGGTCGCCGCCGCGTCGCCCAATACCGAGTCGATACAAACATTCGAGGCCCCCTCATTCCACGCGCGTGCCGCTTCTGGGCGTGCCGCGAGGGGCGCATGTGTCACCGCCGGCAAGGTTTCATACTCAACGATAACCCGCTCCGCCGCGTCCCTGGCGGCCGTGAGGCTGGTGGCGATCACCACCACGACGATGTCGCCGACATGGCGAGCGATGGTTGTCGCCATGCAGAAATGCGGCGGCCCCGACGCGGTCGATCCATCGCTGTTCGGCAACGGGATCTCCGCCGGATGTCCCGACCAGACCGCATGCGGAATTGGCCGCAGTCCATCCGCCATCATGTCCCGTCCGGTCAGTACCGCCAGCACGCCTGGCACCGCGCCGGCCACCGCCGTATCGATCGTTCCGATCATGGCGTGCGCGTGCGGCGATCGGAGCATCACCGCGTAGGCCTGGCCCGGCAGCGTGAGGTCGTCGCTGTAGCGGCCCAGTCCGGTGAGCAGGCGCAGATCCTCATGCCGCCGCACCGGGGCGCCAATTCCCGTCGTCCCGCCGTGGTCAGCCATTGACACCCCCCAAGATCGCATCGTGATTCAAGGACGTTAGCACAACCCACGTCAATCGCCGCCGGGTCGCGGCGCACTGGAGGAGGGATTGCCGATGACGGTCCGTATAAAAACCATCCGGCCGGACTTCGGGGCGGCGATCGGCGGCCTCAATAGCTCGCGTCCTATGACGCCGGCGGCGATGGACGCGCTGTGGCCGGAGCCCGATCGGACCGGTGCCCAAATCAGCTGCTTTTAGCGCAGGGGTCTTTCCCTCCAGGCTAAAATATGCTGCGTTGCACAAAGTGCGTCCGGCCGTCATTGGTGGCGGTCGTTTCGTCGATCCGGGATCGACACAGACCAGGCGGGAGAGCGGCCTATGAACCAGGTTGCGGCGACAGCGGCGAGGCAGCAGGCGGATGTGCCGTTTACCATCCGCCAGGTTGGCCCCACCTTCGGTGCCGAGGTGCGGGGGATGCCGATCCACGGCGACGTCGTCCCGGAGTTGCTGGGGGAATTCATTTCGGCACTGCATCGCTATCGCGTGCTCATCGTGCCTGGGCTGGAGCTTGACCCAGCCGATCTCGTCGCGTTCAGCCGCCGGTTCGGCCCGTTGGAAATCCACAGCCGGTTCGAGAACACGCTGCCGGCGCACCGCGAAGTGTTCTGCGTCGGAAATGTCGAGCGCGACGGCATGAAGGCCTCGTTCAACCGCGGGGTGGAGCAGTGGCACGCCGACAGCTCCTACCGGAGAACGCCGAGTGATGCGTCGCTGTTTTATGCGGAGATCGTTCCGGGGGAGGGCGGCGATACATTGTTCGCTGACGCCACCTCCGCCTGGCGCACGCTGGAGCCGGCGATGCGGCGGCGGGTCGAGGGACTGTACGCGGTGCACTCGCTGGAGACCTTGCGGCAATGGGGTGCGCGGCACAATCCGGAGCGCGCGGCCGGCGTCGATCATCAGCCGGAGGCATTTCCACCGGTGCGGCAGCCTTTGGTACGCAGCCATCCGGCGACCGGTGCGAAGTCGCTGTACGTGTGTCCGGCCGTCATCAGCCACATCGAGGGCATCGGCGCGGAGGAGAGCGCGATGCTGATCGAAACGCTGATCATGCACGTGACGCAGGCGCGGTTCGTCTATTGCCACCGCTGGCGGAAGGGCGATCTGGTCATATGGGATAATCGCGCGGTGCTGCATACCGCGAGCTTGTTCGATCACACGCGATACCAGCGGTTGATGTACCGCACGACCGTCGCCGGTGGTGCGCCGGCCCTGGCGGACTGATCAGCTTTCAGACCCGGTCGCTACCTGTGCCTGTGTGGTTTCAAGAAATTTCGTTGTGGTTCGTCCGCGATTTCGCGAAATACGAGTTCAAGCGTGCTGGCGACGCGGCTGCCGGTTGTCCTCGACACATAAGTAGTTTCCGAACCTGTTCCGGTCGGCATCATCCATTCAGGATTAACCTCGGCAACCCGTAACGCCGTCGGCGGTGATATTCAAAGCGTTTCGTCGTACGCCGCGCCCCCGGCGCTGAGACCCGGGGAGCTTAGCGTGGCACGATGAGCGTGCGACCTTGTGCGAGTGCGGATCGGCGCCTGGAGGCCCTGACGGGGGTTGCCCGCGGCCTGTCCTTTGGTCACCTCCGGCGCGGCCGCATCGACGGCACGTTGGCGGTGCGGTGGGAACGGAACAAATACGGCATGAACGATCATCCTGTTGGCATCCCCGTCGCTGCCGCGACGACCGGCGAACCTGGCCCTGAGGACGTCTGGCGGGCGCCGTTGGAACAGCTCCTGACCCAACTCGCGACGAAGCCTTCCGGGCTGACCGGCGTGGAGGCTCGGTCGCGGCTGGCGGCCTATGGCGCCAACGATGCCTCGACGGTCAAACGTTCGCCGCTCTGGCTTCAGTTCCTCGCGCGATTCCGTAACCCGCTGGTCGTCATCCTGATCGTCGCGAGCGGACTTTCCGCGGCAACCGGCGATGTCGCGAGCTTTGTCATCATCATTACCATTGTCATGCTCAGCATCGCGTTTGATTTCGCGCAGGAGGTGAGGGCGCAAAACGCGGTCGAGGCACTGCGCCGGTCGGTGGCGATCCAGGCAAAAGTTCGCCGCGATGGTGCGACCGTTTCTGTCCTGACCGAGCAACTTGTTCCCGGCGACATCGTCGAACTGATCGCCGGCGATCTTGTGCCGGCCGACTCGCGGCTGCTGGAAAGCCGGGACCTCTACGTCAATCAGGCCCTGCTGACCGGGGAGCCTTATCCGGCCGAGAAACAGGCCGGTGACGCGGCCTCGGGGGTGGAAAATCCCGCCGGCGCGTCCAACGCGGTGTTCGCCGGCACCTCGGTGATCAGCGGCACGGCGACGATTCTCATTTGCCGCACCGGGAGCAGAACAGCACTCGGTCATCTCGCGACCAGCCTGGCGGAGAAGCCGCCGGCCACCGCATTCGCGGTCGGCATCCGCCGGTTTGGCATGCTGATCATGCGGTTCACCATATTGATGGTGCTGTTCGTTCTCGCGGTGAACATATATTTCCATCGCCCGGCTCTTGAGTCGCTGCTGTTCGCCGTGGCGCTGGCCGTCGGACTTACGCCCGAACTGCTGCCGATGATCGTCACGGTCACGCTCGCCAGGTCGGCGATGCGCATGGCGAAACAAAAAGTCATCGTGAAGCGGCTGTCCGCGATTCATGACCTGGGTGCGATGGACGTCTTGTGCACCGATAAAACCGGCACCTTGACCGAAGCCACGATCAAACTTGTCCGTGTCATTGACGGCAATGGTGCCGAAACCGCGTCGGCGTTCGCTTATGCCTTCATCAACAGTCAGTTCGAAACCGGCATGAAAAGCCCGCTCGACGCGGCGATCCTTGGGGCCCATCCGTTCGACTTGAACGGTTGGAAAAAGATCGACGAAGTGCCGTTCGATTTCGAGCGGCGGCGAGTCTCCGTCCTGGTGGAACACGAGGGCAAGCGCCGGCTGATCGTCAAGGGCGCACCGGAAGATCTGCTGCGGCTTTCGAGCACTTACGCGGCGGCCGACGGTGTGGAGCGGCCGCTCGACGCCCAGACGCGACGAACGTTCGAGGCCACGCTCGACGGCCTCGGCGCGCAGGGATTTCGCGCTCTGGGCGTTGCCACGCGATCGGCTGACGCCAGTCACGAAACCGCGGCGATCACCGATGAAACCGAGCTTGTGTTCGCCGGCTTCGCGGTATTCCTTGACCCGCCGAAGGCAAGCGCGGGAGCGACGATCAGGGCGCTGGCGGATGCCGGTGTGTCGGTGAAAGTGCTGACCGGCGATAACGAAAGCGTGACCCGCCACGTTTTCAAGGAGATTGGCGTACCCGTAACGGGCGTGCTGACCGGTGCGGCGCTGGAACATCTGACCGACGAGGCGCTGCTCGGGCAATTGCCCAGGGTGAATTTGTTTTGCCGGGTCAATCCGCAGCAGAAACATCGGGTCTTGTTGGCGTTGAAGCGGCTTGGACAGGTCGTCGGCTTCATGGGCGACGGCATCAACGACGCGCCGGCTCTGCATGCGGCCGATGTCGGGATCTCGGTCGACGGTGCGGCCGATGTCGCGCGGGCGGCCGCCGATCTGATTCTGCTGGAGCACGATCTTTCCGTGGTACTGGACGCCATGGCGGCGGGACGCGGCGCGGTGCGGAATGTTTCAAAATACGTGCTGATGGGCGCGAGTTCAAACTTCGGCAACATGTTCAGCATGGCCGGCGCCGCGTTGATGTTGCCTTTCCTGCCCATGCTGCCGATTCAGATCCTGCTGAACAATCTGATCTACAACGTATCGGAGATCGCGATCCCGTTCGATCGTGTCGATCCAGAGGCTGTCGCGAGACCGGTTCGATGGGACATCAAATTGATCGAACGTTTCATGCTGGTATTTGGGCCGGTCAGCTCGGTCTTCGATTTTGTCACCTTTTACGCCCTGCTGAATCTGTTCCACGCGAGAGAGGCTGTGTTTCAGACCGGCTGGTTCATCGAATCGATGACGACCCAGGTGCTTGTGGTTTTCTGTATCCGAACCCGCCGCCGGTTTTATCGAAGCCGAGCTTGCGGGTTGCTCATCGCCTTGACCTTCGCGGCGGTCGCCGTCGCGATCGTTCTTCCGGTGGTGCCGCTGGTCGGCGCGTGGTTTGGCTTCGTCACGCCGCCGCCGCTGTTTTTCGGCTTCGTGATCGGTGCGACACTCGCTTATCTCGCGCTGGTCGAAGTCACCAAGGTCGCGTTTTATCGCGTCATGGGAGGATCGTGATCAGACCATGGCGGCGATCGGCCATGGCGCGGCCCCCATGGTCCCGGAGCTGGTTTTTATCTGTTGTGTACCCGGAACATCGCTGGCTTTTTCTCGCGATACCGCGGGCGTTGGCGGCCTGGGTCGGAGACGCGCCTCTCGCTTCCTATGCGTTGCGCGTCGGGATGCTCTGGCAATGAGGATCACCGCCGACGCGCCGGAGATATGTTTGGTGCGGTCCGTATGAACCGCTCCCGCAAGTATGGTGCGATGGTGATCCCCTGACCGGAGTACAGCCTGGTATCGCACCGTGCCGGATCAAACGGCGCGGCCTCCCCGTAGGTATTTTCCGGGACTATCGTTCATCGGAAGGCCTCGTCACTATGACCGCCTGCCCCAGGGTCACGCCATCGGGCAACACCGTCGACCTGGGCGTCTATCGCGGCAAAAAGCGGAATGTTCGTCTCACACTGCCACGGCACTCGTTATCGTCCAATCCAGTTGATTGGCCGGGCAGAAGATAAGGAAAAGTCTCATGCAATATCTTAACACAGACCAGACGGCACACGACCACCTGAGGATCGTCTTCAACGACCGGGTGGTATTTCTTTCACTTGATGACCACGCGACAATGGAGGATGTTGCCAAGGCGGTACGGGGTTTCGGCGTGCGGCGCGATGGCGGCCTGGTCGCGATCGACGTAACAATGGGAGATCGTCCAACACCGTTTCCGTCATCTCATTACCAGCCCGCTGATTTTAGTTATGAGGACGATCCAGCGGCGGAATGCGATTGTGCCACATCGCCAGGAGCGATGTTCACCGCTCCCGACCGCACGTCCAAACTTAACACCTGAACCGTATCGGGCTGGCCTGTTTCACATTCGACGAACCGACGTCCGACCTCCGACCTGGCGGAGAAGGAGTGTGCGATGTCGTGGACCGCATCTGGGATCAATGGCTACGGTTGGTCGCGACAGTTGGCACAAAGACAGCCCGGAATACCATGCGAACATGACGGTCGATCAAGCTTACGAACGGCGATTCCACGATTATCATGGTGACATCCGCGTCCAGGTCAGCGGTGACCTGGATCCTGGCTGACCGGCGGCGGCCTTGAGGACTGGCCGCCGGCCGAGGGCTCAGTTCGCTTGCTCGCACCCGCGGATTGCGACTGCGTCGTGCTACCGTTCGCTCCCGATCGTTTGCTCGACCGGCGTCGGCGGCGTCACGGGCGTTGTAGGCGCTGCCACGAACGCACCGGCCACGACCGCGAGGCCCAGAATGACGCCCAGTACCGCCCGTGGCAGCCACTCAGGCATCCTGAATTCAATAACCGTTCGGCCCGCGGTTTGCATCGTCGCGCCGGTTTGCCGAGGCAGCAGCATGATGAGCCGCGCGGAAGTGGCACTTGCTTCGGCGAGCGCGCGTGGGCACAGCGGCATCTGAATGATGCTTTGCGTCAAGCGAGGCACCGTGGCGGCTGCTGGCATTTTGGCCCACTCCGCCGCCTGAGCCCAGGGATCCTTGCCAAGCCGTGCCAGGGTCGAGAGGACCGTGAGGGGAGAGCCGTTCTGCTCGGTTCCGACCTCGGCGAAGAGAAACACATTGAGGCCGGAATTCTTCAAGGCGAACGCATCGCCTTGGGGTGCGATCGACATTACGCGGCAGCCCTGATGGTGTACGGCTGGACCGTCCAAGCCGCGGCCACGGGTCCGGTCTTGTGTTCGCCGGAGGTCAGCTCCAGGAACTGGCTGCCAGCGGGGTTGATGCTTTGATAGGTCACAGCGGACTCTTTCTCAATGTTATTACGAACGTGGCGTCACGACACCTCGATGATTACCTTGAGTGCCTGCGTATCGCGGCATGGCCGACGGTTTCATACGCGTCGATAATATGATCAAGATCGGAACGATGAGTAATAAGCAGCTTCGGATCGATCTCGTGCGAACGAAGGCTGTTGAGTAGCATCGGCGTACTGACGGCATCGACCAGGCGTGTGGTGATGGTGATATCGCGATCCCAAAGGTTCTCGGGATGGAGATCCACTTTGGTGCGTGCGCTCCGACACCAGGCGCGACGATCTTTTCGCGAAGTTCAAAGGTGGCCGGGATACCGACCACTTCAATCCTTGTCCAGCCTTCGCCACCGAATGTCGCATTTGCTTTCGCGGCTTTTTGCCGACCGTTGCGAAGTCAGGCATCGATCAGCGGTCGATTGGTCCTGTATTTCCCGGTCGCTCGGTGGAACGACCGGCATCTCCGCCGGCCGTTGCCTGTCCGGATTGACACGAACCTCAGCGGATATTGAAATTCAGGCCAAAGGGGAAGCCGTAAACGACCGGCGGTGGGGCATAATAATAAGGCGAGCCATAGACAACGGGCGGACCGCGATAATACCCGCCGCCCCAGCCGCCACCGCGATACCCACCGCCACCGCGATACCCACCGCCACCGCGATGCTCGCCGCCGCCCCTGTGATCCGCGGCGGCAGCCGATCCCGGCAAAGCCACGACGGCGAATGTCGCGGAGAGAATAACCCCCGCCGCGAGAGCCGCCAACAAACGGCGTTTCGATTTGAATTTAAGCCAGGTCATCATAATCTCCTGTCATCAGCGTACAACCAGCCAACTCGCCCGTCCGTGCGCTTAGCTGTGCGCCGCGGCGGCATGATGCGCGGACTGAAAGACTCCGTCGGCTGTTTTCTTCTGAGCATCAGGCATCGCCGAGTACAGCGCCGTGAACGAAGAGATGAGATTCTTCAGCCCATCGACATGTGTCTGCGCGAATTTCTGATACATCTGCAAATCTTCCACCGCGGTCATGCTTTGCGGGGGCGTTGTCCGGCTTTCCGAGACCAGCTTGTCCCTGGCCGCGGCATTTTCACGCATGGACTGCGCCACGGCGTTCCATTTCACGTCCTCGTCGGGCGTGATTTTCAATGCCGCACGAAGGTTGCTGATGCGTTGCTCGACGGTTTCCCCCTTCGCTGCAGTGGCCCCGGCACCGGCCTGACTTTGTGGTGAGGAGGCCTGTGCCAACTGGAACGCCGCATTCGAGACGGTATCGGCGCGCGCCGCGGTCAGCGAACCGGCGATTATCGTGGCGCCCATAAGCGCCGCGACGGCAAGCGAGCGACTGAACGGCGCGGGCAAGGTGATTGGATGGAAGCGGGAGGTCATGGCGGTGTCCTTATCGAGGTCTGACGATCTCGCCGCGCTGCCATTCGTGAGCGGCGCGAACGAAACCCAACTATGCAAACTGGGCTTGAGAGTGCCGAATGTCAGCCATCGGAAACTACTCACGGGGAAATCGAACCCGTTCCCAGGTCACGATTGATTGTATCGGCAGGCACGAGTTACCTGCCGTTGGTCAGCGCGGTAGCTTCAGCACGGTGATATCGACGACCCGGTTGCCCTGTTCGTCGACCTCATTCGCTGTAGCCATTTGTTGCTTGCGTTCCCCGGTCCAACTCGTTGCGATACTGGAAGCCGGCACCCCGACGGCGATCAGCGCATCGCGAACCGCGTCCGCGCGCCGGCGCGACAGCGCCACATTGGCGGGTGGGGCACCGATACGATCCGTCTTGCCGATCACCGTCACCCGCGATGGGCCTTCGGTCGCGACGAGATTGGCCACGCTCCTGATGATGATCTCCGCTTTGTCTTTGACCCGGGAACTGCCGGCCTCGAAGTAAATCTGGTACCAGGCGCCGGCCTGTTCAGCGCCGGGCGCCGGGGCGGCCGCCTTCTCGGATGGAGTGCAGCCGGCTGTCGTGGCCAGCGCGACGGCGGCGGCTAACGTTCGCAGGAATTTCGCGGGTCGCAACATCGCATTCTCCATTGTTTGCTGGCTCCGTCCCGACATTGAGTGGCCAGGCGGCGGATCGGCCTCAACTCGACGGTGTGACGTCGATCAACTGGGTGGCGCGCGCCTGGCCCCATCGCCCGGGATGCGGCGCGTCCCTGATTTGAGGCGGCCACTCGGTCATCGCTGGCACGCTTACGAGATGGACAAGACGCATGGGACGCCCCTCCATTTCAACGGGTGGCGACGCCAGGCTGTTTCCGTTCGGCGGTCGCCGGTCATCAGGGAGTGTGCTTGTCGGCGGCTTTCTCGATCGCTTTGCCAGTGGCGGAGATATCCTGACCAGCCCCGGCTGTGGTGTGACAGGCACTCAAGAGTGGCGCGGCGGCCAAAAGTGAGAGCAAGGTCAATACGGTCATCAGTTTCTAGTTCATGATTGCATCCTTCGTGGTGTCGCGTTTCCCGGTCTTTGTCTGCCCCAGGGATATTTGGGGTCCGTAAGAAAAACTGGCGACACCATTGTTTGCTCCAGACGAACAATGTCGGCGCGGTAGGCGCCCGCTATTTAACCTTGATGCCGAGCGAACACATTGATCTGGATCAGGGCTGAACAGAATTATTGCCCAGGAGCCGCTTGAGTGGGCGTATCGAAGAACGCATCAGCGTGAGACTTATGAACAAACCTCCGTCACGCGGCAGCAGTTGCTGAATCTGGTTGGCGCCATCGCCGTCCGGCCGTCAAGCAATGGTTCGCCGCTTCCTGGCGATGCAGAGGCAGCCACCATTTGTGGCACATTTGGAACGAGCGGTCCATCGTTGGCGTTCCAGGCGGCGGCGATCACCAGGCGGGCCAACGCGGGAAGCGACTTCGAGTCGGTCTTACGCATTATCGATGCGCGATGATTTTCAACGGTGCGTTGGTTGATGCCGAGTTCCCTGGCGATAATTTTACTGGGGTGGCCGCCTACGACCAGATCCAGGACCTCGCGCTCACGTGGCGTCAGACTCGCGATACGACACGCCGCGGCTTCTCGCGCGGCGAACAGCGAGTGCACGACACTGCCCTCAGCCGGTTGCATCTTCTCATCAGCCTGACGACGCAGGGCCTGCACTTTCGCGAGGGCTTCGCGCAGTCGCGTTTCCTGTCTCGCCAGCTCGCGGTCAAGGTCCGCGTCCGCACGGCGCTCCGGGTGCTCGAAGCTTGGGATATGCGAACGCGAGGCGGTGTTTCGCATCATGTCGTCAACCTTTCCTGGTCTGAGACAGTTGGGGCGGACGAAAATTTCCAGCGCGACAGTCGAACCGCATTGACATGGATCAACTCTGTCGGCTATCCGACATAATGACGTTGTGGGTCCCACCCTTCCGGCCTTCGCCTTGTTATTGGGACGATGATCGTCCCCGCATGCCTGCCGCCAGTACCACGGGTTGTTCCGGCTTCCATCCCTTTCCTTGAGAACCGCGATGATAGAAGAACCCTGTATCATCCAAATGAACATCGATCGTTATCGCGCGATGCTGAGGCAGCGCCTCGGCGACGAGGAGCGTGCGCGCATCGAGCAATTGCTCGCTGAGGCAAACCGCCAACTCGCGGAAGCGATCCGTCAACTGGCGCGGACGATTGACCCAGACCATCAGGACCACCCCGTTGATAACGTCCCGCGATAAAATGGATCTGGCGGCTTCGATGCGGTTATCGGGATCGCTTCGGGCCATGTCGGCGGGCAAGGCTGCCAGAAGCGGCTGATCCATTCCGCGCGAACCGTGGGCATCGGTGGGGATCGTCAGTCAAATCGATGGCGGCCATCAATGACGGCTGGCACGGAAGCGGTTGTCGTCCTCGCCGCCGAGGAGGACAACGCCGGGCCTCCGATTCGTTACGTGCCGTGGCTGTCCGGGTGTAAATCCCCGCGGCTGGTCAACGCTTCTGATAGAAGCCCGCCGCGATCAGCACGACACCAAGGATCAACGCTCCACCACCCACGAAGGGTGGGATAGCATACGACTTGCTCTCAGTGGTCTGTAGCTTCAGGTCGCCGATCCGGGCAACGTCGGTGGTTTGTTGGGTCGTGAAAACAGGAATGGCGAATACAAGCAACCCAAGAAGCACCAGAACCGCCCCACCCATCACAAGCGCACTCATGGATCGACCCATCAGGACCTCCATCCCTTTATCGCCCGCACAGCCATGTCCGCGATCATCGGGGCGATCAACGCGCGTCCGCGTTCACGGTCACCGGTACATCCCCACGCCACCGAGCAGCCAAACGATGAGGAGGACAATCAGCACGATGCCAAGAACGCCGCCAAGTCCAGCGCCGCCATAGCGGCTGTGAGCGTAGTACCCTCCACCGCCGCCAAAAATCAGCACGATCACCACGATCAACAGAATCAGGCCCATGACCAATCTCCCCAGTAGATTTCGATCGCCCCGATGGGGAGCGTACGTTAGCGATTACTTCTTGAGCGCATGCCGAGCAGCGTCGTTCAGGCCGCCGATGGCGTTCTGGACCTTACCTTCGACCTTGTCGGCATTGCCGTCGGCCTGCAACTTCGCATCGCCGGTGGCCTTGCCGATCGCTTGCTTGACGGCACCTTTGGCCTCTTTCGCGGCGCCAATAATCCGGTTCTTATCCATGACAACTTTCTCCTGGTGCTCTGGCGACGCTCGACATGTTCGCCCGCGTTCATTTAGCGTTACCAACATAGTGAGCAGGTCGTTGTTACGGCAGGGCCGGAAAATACCTATCGCGGTGTGCCGCCCGATCTGGAGGGGTCAAATACCGGTCATTTTGACACCACGGGACTTATCAAAAGGCAAAACCAGCCTACGCTTCAAGCACATAAGGGCCCGGTGCGTCGCAAATCGGTGGGAATCCGGGCGCACCCATCGGCGGTGGGTCGCCCGGCGGTCCTGATGAGTGCTCGTCCAGCCATAGGCTCCATGCCAGCCACCACGATCCCGCCCTGGGCGCCGTGACCCGCTCCCATTCATCTGGAGTAAGCGTTCTGGCACCGGCCCTTCGGACGCGGATGCGGAAGTGCCTGTTCTCGCGCCCAGGCTCGCTGACGATACCGGCATTGTGGCCACCGGACGTCAGGACGAATGTCAGTTCGCCGTCGTTCAGCAGATGCAACTTAAACACGGATCGCCATCGCGCGACCTGATCGCGTTCAGTCCCCACGACGAACATTGGGAGATCCAGGTCATGCAGCGTCAGCCGCCGACCGGCGACCCGAAAGCGGCCCTCCGCCAGGTCATTGTGAAGAAAAAGGTGGCGCAGATACTCAATGTGCATGCGTGGCGGCAGGCGGGGACCATCGGCGTTCCAGGCCAGGAGGTCGCCTGAAGCGTCATGCTCGCCAAGCAGGTAATCTCGGATCGCGCCATTCCAGACCAGGTCATTCGAGCCTGGCATCTGCAATATGCCGCCCAATTGTGCGCTGTCCAGATATCCCTGGGCTTGCGTGATGTCGCTCAACACATCGAGTTGATCCTCGGTCATGAACAATTGCAGTTCGCCCACCTCGGTGAAATCAGTCTGCGCCGCGAACAGCGACAAACTGGCCAGCCGGTCGTCGCCATCGCGTGCCATCGTGGCGGCGGCGATGCTCAGCAACGTGCCACCAAGGCAGTAGCCGGTGGCGTGGATTTTCGCATCGCCACAGATCGCGCGCACAGCGTCGATGGCCGCCATGATGCCGAGTAAACGGTAATCCTCAAGCGAGGTATCGTGGAGCTCAGCGCCAGGATTGCGCCAGGATATCAGAAACACCGTGCGACCCTGGCTCACGAGCCAGAGGATCAACGAATTCGCCGATGACAGGTCCAGTATGTAATATTTCATGATCCACGCGGGCACGATCAACACAGGTTCGGCCCCGAGCGTGGCGGTCGCCGGAGCGTATTGGATCAGTTCCATCACCGCGTCGCGAAACACGACCTTACCGGGCGTCGCCGCGACGTTTCCGCCAACCGTGAAACCGGTGGTCGCGGGGTTGCTATTCATGGGCTGCCCGGTTGGGACAAAAATTCCTCATCCGACCATGCGATGTTGACCCACGATCGCACCAGGAACGGAAAGGTTGAACGGCTATTCACGACACGGGCCACTCCGCTCGACCGCTGCGCTGACGAGCCATTCCATGAGCCGCGGGAGTAGTACACGTGATGCGAACGATTGCCGCCGCGGCGGCGTGTCCGCGACCTGCCGGATCGAGAAAACGGTGTTGGATGTGTCGGCTTCTTCCATTTGGTTCTGGTTCCGATCAGGCCGGTCGTGCAATGCGGACAGTCCAATGAATTTCGTGGGTGGCGGGTTCAGATCGCGTTGACCCGACTCAGAAACAATATGCGACGACGATCCATCCCGGACAGGCTCGGAAAGTACTTAACTCGCGTCCCGCTTCAAATTGATCGCGGCACGAGCCGCGAAGTGAACGACGGCGGCCGTCAGCCTCGACAGGATTGCCACGCCAGCCGCCCGTCAGTCAACGCCACGACAGAGCCGGCTCGCACGCTCTACCAGTCGATGCCCACCGGTCGATGGCCGACGGCTTCGTCAAAGAACGCGCCACTCGCGAAGCGAAACCAGCATTCGGTTTCAGTTGCCTGAGGCGGCATCGATGATCCGGACGGCATGCGCGCGATTGCCCTCGCCCAGGGTGTGAAGTGCGTCCGTGATTTCGGTGACGTTCGGCTGCCCACCCGGCAAATTGGGTCTGGGCCAGGTCGATCCGAGCCGCCAGGCACTCGTGCCTCCGCCGTCCCCAGCGATTGCCGCGTCTGACCTGTATGGCCGGCGGCAATTGATGTACGGGCGACGCGAAGCCAGGCACGCCAGGGGGTCTCTGTCCTTGTCGATTTTATTTGCGGCTTTCCTTTACCGGCGGCTTCGCACCTGACGGTTGCGCGGGCAGAAATGTCGTGCCGGTTTGGAGCGGCTTATTGCCACCCTTCGGCTTCTTCGCTTCCCGCTTTCGTCCGCCGCGACCTTTTGCCATCATAGTTCTCCTGATTGTTCAGACGCTCACGGCGCATGCTTTCCCGCGCTGTGCGTCGGCGCTCCGCCGTCGGGCCGGCGACTGTGATTCGTCAGTCAAGGCAGTTCAAGAGACCGGATGCCCCGCCGCGATCCGTAAGCCGGTATTGCTGACCATAGCAGGCCGAAGAAGCCTATGAGCAGACTCGGAAACTACTCAGCCAGAGACGCCGTTTATCGCGCCCGGGACAATGTGAGCGAGTTCACCGCTTCCACGATCAGGCGCACGACCAAAAAAGACCCTGGCCGTGAGGCCAGGGCATCAGTTCAGGAGGGGGACGTCGCCCAGGGGAGGGCGGCCACGAGAAGCTTCCGATGCCGGAGTTACCGGCGAAACTTGTGGCACTTCGAAAGTAGTTGACCGGCGCTTACCCCGAACAGCCTCGGAATCTACCTATGCCGGAGGCGGTTACGGCCCCACGAATGACGTATGGCGAATGGCACATCGACACAGATGAAAAATCATGTCATTCAAGGGTTTCGGCGAGCAGCCAATGCTCCTGAGGTCGATTCCAAATGTCCAAAAGTCACTCCCTTCCGACAAAAACAGCGCACCGTTCACGACCTTCGCGCGGCCGGGTGGACGCAACGATAAGCTTCCCGATCGTGGGCATCGGCGCGTCGGCGGGCGGCCTCGAGGCCTGCAAGAAACTCGTGACGGCGCTGCCGGCGGAGACCGGTATGGCCTTCATCCTGATTCAGCATCTTGATCCAACGCATGAAAGCATGATGGTGGATCTGCTGGCCAGCCACACCCCGATGACGGTACTTCAGGCCAGCAACGGGATGCCGATCGCGCGCGAACATCTTTATATCATCCCGCCTGGAACATACTTGTCCGTGGCCGGCGGCATACTGCATCTTTCGGCGCCTCAGGCGCGCCATGGGGCACGCCTGCCGTTCGATTTTCTGCTGCACAGCCTGGCGGCCGACCGGGGTGCTTCCGCCATCTGCGTGGTGCTGTCGGGGTCGGGTGCCGATGGCAGTCTCGGACTGAAAGCGATCAAGGAACACCACGGCCTCGTGATCGCGCAGGATCCCGAGGAGGCCGGCTTTGATGGTATGCCGCGTAGCGCGATCCTGACCGGTGCGGTGGATTTCGTCCTTCCGATCGATAAAATGCCCGAAGCGCTGATCAAATACGCGCGCCGGATCACCTTGACGCGCACTCCGAACGACCCAGATGCAGGGGAGGCCGTGCCGGACTGGCTACCTGAAATCATCGCGCTTCTGCGCGCGAATACCACCCATGATTTCACGCTGTACAAAGAAGGCACGCTCCGCCGCCGGATCGAGCGGAGGATGGCGATGGCCGCGATCGAAACCAACGATATGTATAGATATTTGGACATGCTGCGCGGCGATCCGAACGAATTGAACCTGCTCGCCACCGATTTGCTGATCAACGTCACCAGCTTCTTTCGCGATCCCCAGGTCTTCGATCTGTTGTCTGACAAGATCGTTCCCGAGCTGATCCGAGGCAGGCCGTCCGATCAGCCGATTCGTATCTGGGTCGCGGGTTGCAGCACCGGCGAGGAGACGTATTCCCTCGCCATGGTCTTCCAGGAGCAAATCACGGCGGCCAACAGTGACGTGAAGCTGCTGGTGTTTGCCTCCGATGTCGATTCGGAGGCGGTCGCTCGCGCGCGGGAAGCTGTGTACCCGGAGGCGATCGAAGCCGACGTGTCACCCAGGCGCCTCGCCCGCTTTTTCCTGAAAGACGATCATGGCTACAAGATCGCGCCGGAACTATGCGCTTTGGTGGTCTTCACCGTGCAGGACGTGCTGACCGACCCGCCATTTTCCCGGATCGATCTGGTGTCATGCCGCAATCTCCTGATCTATTTGCGGCCCGATGCGCAGGCGAAGGTCATCTCGATGTTTCACTTCGCCTTGCGTGAGGGCGGCATTCTGCTGCTTGGCAGTTCGGAAAGGGCCGGCGACATCGATGGAGTCTTTGAGGTGATTTCAAAACCGGAGCGACTTTACCGGCATATCGGGCGAGCCAGCTCGAGGGAACCAGATCGTGTGCCTGGCCCTGGGCGAACCGTCACGAGGCCGTTAAAGGAGCACGCGCCGTCACGCCAGACGGTGCTGGCGCAGTTGTGCCAGCAGCTTGTGCTGGATACCCACGCCCCGGCTGCTGTCCTGGTCAATCGCAAGCTTGAATGCCTGTATTCGCTGGGACCGGTCGACCATTATCTACGGGTTGCTCCGGGCGGCGCCACGCATGATTTGCTCGCGATGGCGCCCGAGACCATCCGGACGAAACTCAGGTCCGCGATCTTGCGGGCCAATCAGGCGAACGCCCGCACCGTGGTTCCCGGCGGCCGGGCCAGCCACGACGGGAAACCGATTTCGTTCAGCATCGACGTCCTGCCGGTCACCAGCGAGGGCGAGGCGCTGCTGTTGATCTGCTTCGTGAATGAGGTGGTACGGGAGCCCGCGAAAGGCCGTTCGGCCAGAACCGGAGAGTCGCCTGAGGCCGTCACACTCGAACAGGAACTCGAAGCCACGCGCGCCGAGCTTCAGGGCGCCGTCCGCGCGCTGGAAATATCGAGCGATGAGCAGCGGGCAATCAACGAAGAAGCTTTATCCGTCCAAGAGGAATTCCAATCGACGAACGAGGAACTGCTGACGTCGAAAGAAGAACTGCAGTCGTTGAATGAGGAGTTGACCGCGCTCAACAGCCAGCTTCAGGAAACGCTGGAGAAGCAACGGACGACCGCCAACGATCTGCAAAATGTGCTTTACAGCACCGATGTCGCGACAATCTTTCTTGATTCCAATCTGAAAATCCGGTTCTTCACGCCAGCCACGCGATCGCTGTTCAGTGTCATCCCTGGCGACATCGGCCGGCCGCTCGCGGATCTTAAGTCGTTGGCCGCGGATGAGGCGTTATTGACGGACGCGAGAGCGGTCCTGCAAACCCTGACGCCAATCGAGCGAGAGATCGAAGCGCGCAGTGGATCCTGGTACGTCCGCCGCGTGTTGCCGTACCGAACCCAGGACAATCGGGTTGAAGGCGTTGTCATCACATTCGCCGACATCACCGTGCGAACCCACGCCGCCGACGCCATGGGCGTGGCGCAACGCCAGGCGGAGCAGGCCAATGTCGCGAAATCCCGCTTCCTCGCCGCGGCCAGCCATGATCTCCGCCAGCCGCTGCAAACCCTCGTACTGCTGCAAGGGTCTTTGACGAAAGTCATCGAGGGCGAAGCCGCGCGCAAGTTGCTCACGCGGCTGGATCAGGCACTGAGCGCGATGTCGGGTATGCTGAATGCGCTGCTGGACATCAACCAGATCGAAGCCGGCACCGTGCGCGCCGAAATGATGGATTTTCCGATTAACGATCTGTTCGACCGGATGAAAGATGAGTTCGGCTATCACGCGAGGGGCAAAGGCATTGACCTGCGCGTGGTTCGGAGTGGCGTCATGGTTCACAGCGACATCCGTCTGCTGGAACAGATGCTCCGCAATCTGCTATCGAACGCGGTGAAGTATACCAAGCATGGCAAGGTGTTGCTTGGCTGCCGCCAGCACCAGGAAATGATAAGCATAGAGATCTGGGACACCGGGATCGGCATCCCTGACGACGAGTTTCAGGCGATCTTCGAAGAGTACCACCAGCTCAACAATGCCGCCCGCGAAAGGAGCCATGGACTGGGCCTTGGCCTCTCCATCGTGCAGCGTCTCGGGAAGCTGATGGGTCATCGCGTTCGGGTCGGCTCACGTCTGGGCAAAGGTTCAGTGTTCGCCATCGAAATCGTGCGTGAACCGATTGAGGTCGAAGCGGTATTCGAACACCAGAACCGCGCCGCGCATGACCGGCCGGGCGTCGACGTTTCGCTTGCCGCCGAAATCCTGGTCGTCGAAGACGATCCCGAGATGTCCGATCTGCTCGCGGTTGTTCTCGCCGAGGAAGGCTATCGGACATCGACCGCGCCGGATGGCGTTACCGCGCTGGACCTGGTGGCACGCGGCGCGGTTCATCCTGATCTTCTGCTCGCGGACTTCAATTTGCCGAACGGAATGAATGGCATTCAAACCACCACCAAGATCCGTGAAGCGCTGCGCCAGGAAATCCCGGTCGTCATTCTGACAGGTGACATATCCACCGGCACACTGCGCGATATCGCGCTGCGAAACTTCGTGAAGCTCAACAAGCCGGTGAAGCCGCAGGAGTTGCTGCGCTCGATCAAGGAACTACTGCCGGTATCGCGGCCGGCGCCCAGGCAGGCGCCCAGGCAGGCGCCCGTGCAGGTGACCATTAGCCCAAGGCAGCCGGTTGTCGGGGAGCCGGTTATCTTTGTCGTTGATGACGACGCCAACCTGCGCGACGGGGTTCGCGATCTGCTGGAGGACGCAGGCCACGCCGTCGAAGATTACGAGTCGTGTGAGGCTTTCCTCGAAGCCTGGCGTCCAGGACGCGAATCCTGCCTGATCATCGATGCATACCTGCCGGGGATGAGCGGGCTCGATTTGTTGCGCCGGTTAAAGGACGCGGGTCACCTGCCGCCGGCCATCATGATCACCGGCGATGGCGACGTGTCCATCGCGGTCCAGGCCATGAAGGCGGGGGCCTCGGACTTCATCGAAAAGCCGGTGGGCCGCGAGGAACTGACCGCCAGTGTCAGACGCGCGCTTGACCAGGGGCGGGATGCCGGCAAGCGAGCCGCCTGGCGTGAGGATGCGGCGAGCCACGTCGCCGGCCTCACCACACGGCAGCATCAGATCATGGATCTGGTCCTCTCCGGGCATCCCAGCAAGAACATCGCCGCCGATCTTGGCATCAGTCAGCGTACTGTCGAGAATCACCGGGCGGCGATCATGAAAAGGACCGGATCGAAGTCGCTTCCGGCGCTTGCGCGATTGGCGGTCGCCGCGGAGCCACCGCCGAGAACCTGACGTGGGTCGCACCCGTCGAGGTATCGGATACGGAATCCCTGTCATGGGAAGTCAGTAATCGTTTCATCGGGCGAGATGCATTCGCGCCGAAGCCTCCAGCGACGTTGTGTGAAGCACACCTTCGGTCATTCAGCTGGATGCCGGATGTCGCATTCCTGTCCATGATGAGGTCATGCGAATGTCAGACAATACGCTGGTCGCCAGGGCCGTCGAAGGCGCTGTGGTCGTTGGCGGGTTCAGTGCGCTCGGTGCGGCACTTTCCAGCATCGGCGTAACAAAGGACAGCGTCCTCCGGTACGGGACCGCGCGGAAAGCCGACGCCGTTCTGGTGACCGCGCATCGCCCCGACAGCGAACTGGCGCGTGCCCGGACAATGCGCGTCGTTGCCGATCCTTGCAGCCTGGAATCGCACCACGCCGCCTGCTCGCGCCCCTTAGGTTAGTTGTTAGTACTCCAAAACGACAATCGTGGTTGAGTAGTTTCCGATCCTGCCTTTGGCACCTCTCAGGTGCCACGTATCGCCGGCACGGAGCGCAGCGATCCCCGCTGGCCTCCAATTGCCCCGGAGAGACCGACATGATCAAGACATTACTCGTGGCGACGATGGCTGTTACACTGGTGGCCGGCGCCGCGTTCGCGGAAAGTTCATCTTCCAGCTCGACAACGACGCAATCGACAACAACGCCTGTTGCTCCGCTGCCGTCCGATTCCTCGGTTTCGACGACCAGCCAGCATACGTCCAACGTCAACGGCGCGGTGAGCGGCACGAGCCGGTCCGATTCAAGCGGCACCACCGTATCCCCGACGGGCGATACGACGGCGACGCGGAAATCGTCTGAAACCACCACCACCCGCTGATCGCGCCGAGATGGATGCCGCGCGGTCCTTCCCGTGCGGCGTACATTGAGCGGATCGACTGCCACGGACGGTCGCTCGCCGCACGAACCGATCAGGCCGTCCGATCCGAGCCAAAACCATCCCTCGAACCTCAAGGAGGAGCCAGACAATGATCGCCAAGACATCGCATTTCCGTCTCGCGGCAGGCGCGGCACTGATCGTCGGCACCGCCGTCCTGGCGGGCTGTGGCCCGGCGCCCAACAGCAGCCGCACAACCACCTCCGAGCAGACCACGACGACAACGCCGGCACCACCGACGACCACCTCCACCACCACGATACAGCAGAACTCGCAACGGCCCTGAGTTGCCCCCATCGCACGACGTCCTCGGTGGCACCAGCCGCCGAGGACGTCGTGCGGTCGCAGGGGCTCACGCGGGTCGCCGGTGCACCGTGCCGGTGAGCGCGATCCCCGATCAGGCCGGGTCCATGACGTTGAGATCAGCCGAGCCTGACCAGGACACGATGGATGACGCCGTCATCCGATAGTTTCAGTCGCAACGGCCGCTCGGCGATCGCCATCCCATCGACCTCGGCGACCGCGATGCCCCGGCTGACCCCGTCAGGGTTTTCGACCACGATTTGGTATTGCGCGGAGCGGTGGCGGAGCGTCATCTCGAAGCGCGGCCAGGCCTTCGGAATGCATGGGTCAAGCGCCAGGAATTCCCCAAAGAACCGTGCGCCGAGAATGCTCTCCACGCCGGCCCGCTGCATCCATCCACCCGAGCCGGTATACCAGGTCCAGCCACCACGGCCGACATGGGGCGGTGTCGCGTAGACGTCAGCCGCGACGACATAAGGTTCCACCTTGTAGCGGTGCACGTCCGATCGGGTGCGGGCATGGTTGATCGGATTGAGCAGGGAGAACAGCGCGGCGGCGTTGTCGCCGTCACCCAGTACCGCGAATGCAATGATCGACCACAGGGCGGCATGCGTGTACTGGCCGCCATTTTCGCGGATACCCGGTGGGTAGCCTTTGATGTAGCCGGGATCGTGAGGTGTCTTATCGAATGGCGGCGTGAACAGCAGCGCCAGTTGTTCGTCGGGCCGGATCAGTTCGCGCTTGACCGCCGCCATGGCCTTGGCCGCGCGCGCGCGGTCGCCCGCCCCCGAGATCAAAGCCCAGGATTGCGAGATCGCATCGATCCGGCATTCGGTGTCGGATGCCGACCCAAGTGGGGTGCCGTCGTCGAACCAGGCGCGGCGGTACCAGTCGCCATCCCAGGCCTCCTGCTCGAGCGAGGCTCGCAACGCATCGGCATGGGCTCGCCAGGTCGCGGCGCGGGACGTCTCCTGGCGCAGGTCGGCGAGCGGGGCGAATTCGCTGAGCGCCGCGTGAAGCAGCCAGCCGAGCCAGACACTCTCGCCCTGACCAAGTTCGCCGACGCGGTTCATGCCGTCGTTCCAGTCGCCGGTGCCCATCAGCGGCAGTCCATGAACGCCAGTCGCGAGGCTGGCATCGAGGGCCCGCGCGCAGTGCTCGAACAAAGTCCCGACTTCATCGGAGATTGTCGGATGGAAGAAGCTGTCGTGCTCCCCCATTCGCAGGAGCTGGCCTTCCAGGAACGGAACCGGATGGTCCAGCACGGCGGCATCTCCCGTGGCGCTGACGTAATGGGCGACGGCATAAGCCAGCCATGCCCGATCGTCGGAGATCCGCGTGCGCACACCCTGACCCGAATGCGGCAACCACCAATGCTGGACGTCACCCTCCACGAATTGCCGCGCCGCGGCCCGCGGCAGATGCTCACGCGTGATCGCCGGCAGCGCGGCGGCCAGCGCCATGCAGTCCTGCAACTGGTCGCGAAAGCCATATGCACCGCTCGATTGGTAAAACCCCGAGCGTGCCCAGACGCGGCAAACCAGCGTCTGATACAGCAGCCAGCCGTTCAGCATGATGTCCATCGCCCGGTCGGGGGTCTTCACCTGAACCGCCCCCAGGACACCGTCCCAGAACCGACCGACATTCGAAAGCACGGCGTCAAGGTCCTCCGTGCGGTAGCGGGAAATCACGTCGTGCGCATCCATCGCGCTCGCGGCCTCACCGAGGAGAAACACGATCTCGGCGGCGCCACCCGGTGGCAGCACGAGCGTTGTCCGCAGCGCGCCACAGGGATCGAGACCCGCGCCCACGCGGTTGGACAGTGGCGCACCCGTGTTGAGGGTCCCCCCGCCACCGGTTCCCCGGCGGAGTGCCATTGGACTTTCCAGTGTTCCATCGCGGCCGATGAACTCGCGCCGGTCGCCGGTCCAGTCCGTCTGGCGGCCAGCGAGATCGGCGAAGGCAACGCGCGATGCGAACGCCGCGTGCCATGGATTACGGGCAAACATCGCGCCCGTCGCGGGGTCGATCTCGGTCGACACGAAAGCCGCGGAAGCAGTCCGCGATGGCCCGAGGACCCATTCCACGTAAGCGGTCACCGAAAGGCGCCGGGGGCGGCCCGACAAATTCATCAGCGTGAGGCGAGAAATCTTGATCGGATCTTCAGTCGGCACGTACTGAAGCAGATCGGCCGCGATGCCGTACGCGTCGTGCTCGAAACGGCTGTATCCCCAACCGTGCCGCGCAACATAGGTCGCGTTGTCGCGACGGATCGGCAATGCCGTTGGGCACCACAGGTCACCCGTCTCCTCGTCACGCACATAAAATGCCTCTCCTGGGCGGTCGCTGACCGGGTCGTTGGACCACGGTGTGAGCTGGTTCTCGCGACTGTTGACCGACCAGGTGTAGCCACTGCCTTCGGCCGCCACCTGGAAGCCGAAAGCCGGGTTGGCGATGACATTGATCCAGGGCGCCGGCGTTGACTGGCCAGGCCCGAGGGTCGTTACATATTCTCGCCCATTTTCAGCGAAACCGCCGAGCCCGTTGAAGAACTCGAGGGGCTGCCGCGAGACTGCCCGCGCGAAGGCCGGAGTCGCGAGTTCGGACGCCGCGCGGGTCACCGCGGCTTTACGTTCGGCGGCGGCAGGCTCGTTGGGCGTCGGTATATGATCGAGCTGATCGGCGAGCGATCCGCGTTGTCCAACCAGAACGACCCGTGCGACCGAGGCGAGCAAGGCCCGGGTTTCCGGCGGGATCAGATCGGCCCGCAGCACGAAGACGCGGCCCAGACGCTGCTCCACGTCCGCCGGTGGCGATCGGCTCGCCCGGGCCAGCGTCTCAAGCGCGATCTGCAGATCCTGGACGTACGAAGACGCGCGCTCGTTCAGGATCACGAGATCCACCGCCAGCTGCTTCATCCGCCAGTACTCATGGGCTTTAAGCAACCGGCGCGCGAGGTCGACATTCTCGACGTCGGCGATGCGCAACAGGACAATCGGCAGGTCGCCGGAAATGCCCATCGGCCAGAGCCCGGACTGCTCGCCGCCACCGCGCAAGATGGTGCTGGACGACGGTCGCAGCGTCGGTCCGGCATGCAGCAGGTGGCCAGCGACCCGCTGGAACATGCTGGCTTCGCCCGGATCGATGCCAAGGTGGTGAAGCTGCACCTGTGCCTGGGTCCACGCCAGCGTGGCAGCTCGCTCGAACGCGGAGATGTCGCGATGTTTATCGACGAGATCGAGAACCGCTTCCCGAGACGCGGCGACCATCGTCCAATACGCGATGCGCACGGTCGCCCCGGGTGCGACCCGCGCGCGGCGGCGCAAGGCGAACACGGGATCGAGGACGGTGCCGACCGTGTTGGACAACGGCCGGCCATCGATCACGGAAATCGGCCGGCGGACGCCGTGGCCGCGGCCGAGGAACCGGGCCCTGTCGGTCTCCACCTCGGCCCTGCCCACCACCTCGCCATCGACGATCGCCAAATGCGCGGCCCAGATTTCCTGTTCATCGGGCGACCGCCGCCGCCGCGTCGCCAGGATGGTGCCCTGATCGGCGAGATACTCGGTCACGGCGAACAACTTCATGAATGCCGGGTGCGCGACGTCGTCGGCCTGCCGCCCAAGCACGAGTTCGGCATAGGACGTCACGTCGATCTCGCGGGTCCTGACGCCGTAGTTGGCGATCGAGATCCGCCGGACCTCGGCATCGTCTTCCGGCGAGACCAGCACCTCCATTGACGTCGTCAGGGTCCGGTCACGCCGGGAGAATTCGGCGCGGTCCTCGTTGAAGGCCACCGCGTAGGCATTCGGCTCGGCGGCCGTTGGCTGGAAGCCGGCCGACCACACGTCGCCAGTGACGGCGTCCCGCAGGAAGACGTAAGAACCCCAGTCGTCGCACGTGGCATCCTCGCGCCAGCGGGTCACCGCCAACCCCCGCCAGCGGCTGTAACCGGAGCCGGCGCCCGTCAGCATGACAGCGTAATGGCCGTTGGAAAGCAGGTGGGTGGCGAGGCCGGGAGAATGCGCGGCGGCAAACCGCCTGCCCCCCTGCGGTTCAATTTCCCGCACCTGCCCGTCCACTCTGGCGTCGGCGGCCCATGGGTGCACCGCGGCGACGTCCCGTGGCGTCCGCTCCTGCAGCAGCAACTCGGTTGCCTGCACCATCGGTTCGGTATGGAAACGCGTGCGCATCGCACCGTCCAGCAACGCGTCGGCGATGGCGACGATCGTCATGCCCTGGTGGTGGGCCATGTAGGCGCGCACGATCGCGACGGTCTCGCCCTCGGGCAATCGCGCCGGCGTATAGTCGAGCGCCTCGTAATAGCCGTAGCGGCCGCGGGCTCCGATGCTGGCGAGCACGGCGAAGTTGCGTGCCGCGGCCCGCGGATCGACCATCGTGGCGAGCGCCGTGGCATAGGGCGCCAGGACGACATTATCGCCCAGACCGCGTTTCAAACCCAGGCCGGGCACGCCGAAGTTCGAGTATTGGTAGGTGAATTCCAGATCGCGAGCGTTATAGGCCGACTCCGAGACCCCCCAGGGCAGACCGAGCGAATGACCATAGGCGATCTGCCGCCGCACGATCAGTTTCGTGGTTTGCTCGATCAGGCTGCCTGTCGGCGCGCGCATGACCAGCGAGGGCATGAGGTATTCGAACATCGAACCGGACCATGAGATCAGCGCCGCGCCATTGGCGATCGGCGTGACGGCGCGGCCGAGATGGAACCAGTGACGTGCCGGAACGTCGCCCTTGGCCACCGCGATGAAACTCGCGAGCCGGGCCTCGGAGGCGAGCAGATCGTAACAGCTCGGGTCGAGAACGCCCTCCCGCACCTGATAGCCGATCGACAACAGCTTGCGGTCGGGGTCGAGCAGGAAGCCGTAACCCATCTCCAGCGCCGTCGCGCGCGCGATCGCTTCGAGGGACGCGAGGCGCGCCGCCAGGTCGATAACGGCAACGGGCGACTGTCCGATGTCACGGCGATGGCTCTCGATCGTACGGCGCACCGCCGTGATCCAGAATACCATGTCAGCACCGGTGTCGTCGCCTCGTTCGCTCGCGCCGCGCTCGGTCGCGAAGCCAGATGCCACGTCGGCCGTCGTATCGGCACGCGCGGCAAGCTCCGTCAGCCTGTCCGCGAGGCCCTCATTGTCCCCGTCCGCCTGATGCAGACCGGCTTCGAGGGCGGTCAGCGTTTCATCGAGCTGGTGCCAGGTCACGGTCTGGGTACGCCGACCGTCGTGTAGCTGGTTTGCCGCCGCACGGGCCAGATTGACGGCATCCGCGATGCCGCCAAGGCGTTGCGCCACCGTCGGTGAGGCAACGGTCCACTCCCGGCAGGCGTTGGCGAGCGTGATCAGATGTCCGGCGAGATTGCCGCTGTCGACCGTGGAGACATAGGGAGGATCGAGCGTGCGCAGGTCGACCGTGTCGTACCAGTTGAAGAAATGCCCACGAAAGCGGGCAAGACGGCCCATGCTGGTCAGCGTCGCCTCCAGCCGCTCAACCGCCTCGATGGTCCCAAGCCAGGCGAAATCGCGCGCGGTCGCCACCGATAACAGATAAAGGCCGAGATTTGTTGGAGAGGTCCGGTGCGCGACGGCCGGGACCGGGTCCTCCTGGAAATTGTCCGGTGGCAGCATGTTGTCGGCCGGCGTCACGAAGGTCTCGAAAAACCGCCAGGTGCGCCGGGCGATCTGCCGCAGGCTATCGGCGTCGGCGGCCGACAGCGGGATTTGATCCGCGGTCGACGGCGACAGGCTGGTCCACCGCGCGAGCGCCGGTGAGGCGATCCAGAGACCGGCGAACGGCAACGCCAATGGCCAGGTGCCATGCCCGAACATCTGGGCTACGAGCAGCGCCGCGACCCCGGCGGCGACTCCACCGGCCATCACGCGATAAAACCCGGGCAAATCCAATCGCGCACCGACCGTCACCTGGGCCGCCGGAACCCACTCCAGCAGACGCCGGTGCGTGATGAACAGCCGTGCCAGGGTTCGCGCGATCGCATCGATCATCAGCCACGCCTGGTGCGCCATGAAAGCGATGGCGAGTATGAACTGCGCCAGCGCCATCTTCACGTCGGTACCTAGCGCGCCGAGGTGGCTGCGCGGCACGATCCCGGCGCGCCTTGGCACCACCGCGCTGATGACCGGAATGAGCGAAGGCAGCAGGATCGTCAGCAGAACGAAGCCCACCCAAACCGACGCGGCGGGAAGCGGCAACGCGAACGCCGCCAGCAGGGACAGCACGCAAGCGGGGGCGGACGCCGTTCGCCGCAGGTTATCGAGCATCTTCCAGCGGCCCAGAGCCGGAACACCGCCGCGTGCATCGTTCCCATACGGGGCCGCCCCTTGGCCCGCCGATTGGGATGTGTCGGCGAGCGGCCGGCGCCCGAATATCCACGGCAGCAATTGCCAGTCGCCGCGGGCCCAACGATGGTGGCGCATCGCGGCGACGTCATAGCGGGTTGGAAAATCCTCGACCACCTCGATGTCCGACGCGAGGCCGGCGCGGGCGAAGCTGCCCTCGAACAGATCGTGGCTCAACATGGTCGAGTCGGGGACCCGTCCGGCGAGTGCCACCTCGAACGCGTCGACGTCATAGATGCCTTTGCCGGCATAGGACCCTTCGCCGAACAGGTCCTGGTAGACGTCCGAGACGGCGGCGGCATAAGGGTCGATGCCGTTCATGCCGGAAAACACGCGCTGGAACAGGGAACCTTCGCGGCCAACCGGCAACGCGGGGGTTACCCTTGGTTGCAGCACCGCGTAACCCTCCACGACCCGGCCCGCGGCGGGGTCGAAACCCGGCCGATTGAGCGGGTGCGCCATCTTGCCGATCAGACGGCGGACGGTGTCGCGCGGCAGCCTTGTATCGGCGTCGAGTGTGATGACGTAACGAACGTCAGCCGGAACGTTTGGACCGGGGGCCATCGTGCCGGGACCCGTTCGCGATGGCTCGCCGAGGTTCATGAAACTGGTATCTGTCGCACCGCGCAGCAGGCGATTCAGTTCATGCAGCTTGCCGCGCTTGCGCTCCCAGCCGATCCACCGCGCCTCGCCATCGTTCCACACGCGTTTCCGGTGCAGCAGCAAAAAGCGGTTGCCGCCGGGCGCCGGGCCGTACCGCTGATTGAGCCGCGCGACACCGGCCACCGCGGCTTCCAGCAGCGCCGCGTCGCCTTCGACATGTTCGGTCGTGGCGTCCAGCCAGTCGGAAAGCAGAGCGAAATGCAAATCGCCCTCCGGACTCGCCAGATGGTGGATCTCCAGACGCTCGATCTGTTCTTCGATCGCATCGACCGTGGTCAGCAGTGTTGGCACCGCGACGACGGTCCGCAGGTGCGCGGGCACCCCACCGCGAAGCTCCAAAGCGGGCAACAGGGTCGCACCAAATCCGTGCGTGATGCCGCGGTTCACCAGGGCGACCGCCGCGTCAATGGCGGGGATCGAGCCCAACAGGGTAAGCAGGCTCAGCCACTCCGGACCCGCCCCTTGCGAATGCAGAATGAACAACGGAATGGCGAGGAGGATCGCGGCGACCGTGACGACGGCAACCACGTAACCGCTGATGCCGCACCTCTGACCGAGGCGGTTGGCCAGTGTATCTAGCGGTGGCCGGAAGCCGATCTTCGCCTCGAACGCGCGGCGACCGCCGGCGAACAGGTGGTACCCGGGATCCGCGCGACGGGCTTTTTCCACCGTGCCATGCGTGCACGCCGACTGTCGCTCCGCGAGCACCGCATCGCGGGCGACCTCGAGTTCCGCGCGGTTCGCGCCACGTGCCAGCTCCTCGACGGCGCGCCGGTACAGATCGCGCGTCGGAAAGTCCATGTCGCGAAACGAACCGCCGGCGGAGAGCACTCCGTCCACCAGGCTGATGCGCTCGACCAGGTCGGGCCAGTCGACGTCGGAAATCACCCGCATGCTGGTGATGATGTTGCGCACGCTGACGGCACCGGACCCTTGCCTCTGGTGTTCGTCGCGCACGGCCGCGTCCGCCGAGGATCCATGCGCCGCGAGTTGCTCGTCGAGCCACAGCAGCGCGGGCGTGATCCTTGGGTCCTGGTCGCGCAGCCTGTGCACGAGCTGGACCGAGAACGCGTCCGCCAACGGTTTGCCCGCGAACCTGGCGAGCACGGCCGCCACCGGTTCGCTGGCTCGCCCGCCCACACCCAGCAGGCGGTCGGCGAGCTTGTCGGCCTCCAGCCGTGCCGTGCTGCTCTGGGTAATGCGTTCCGCGAGCCGCCTGAGGTTTTCGACCAGTACGATCCTGAGGGTGATCGCGACAGCCCAGAGTTCGCCGATCGTCAGCGGCTGCACCTCCTGATAGGCGGTCACGAAGCGGCACAGCATCTCGGTATCGAAGTGGCTGTCGGTGTGGGCGACAAACGCCCAGGCGACGCCGAACACGCGCGGATATCCGGCGAATGGCCCGTTGGCCAGCTTCGGTAGCTGCCGGTAGTACCCGGGTGGCAAAGCAGCGCGGATCTCGCGGATCTGCCGTTCGACCAGATAATAATTGTCGACCAGCCATTCGGCCGCCGGCGTGATCGCGCGGCGCTCATCGATCGCGTTGGCGACCGACCGGTAGGCGTCGAGCAACACGGCGGCGTTGTCGGCGAGGCGGCCGGCCAGGCGATGACCCCGCGTCGGCCTGGGCGTGACCTGTTGCGCGACCGCCAGGCTGCGCGCGTGCTCCTCAAGCCGTTCGACGCTGAACAGTTCCTCGCGGATCGGTTCGCCACTGCCCCAGGGGGAAACCGGCGATCCGCGCCCGAAGACGCGGTTCATGATGCCAAAGGCGCGGTTTATGATGAGTGTCAATGTAACCTTTCGATGGCGCGTTGAGCTTGCGTTGTTTTAGTGAGGCTCGGTCGCCGCTGGCTACGCGCCAACGGCGACGACCATTGTTCATAGCACGAACCGGCGCCCGCGCGACACCCGGAGGTGGGCGGTATCTGGTCGATGTTTCGTGCTTTCACAGTGGACACGAGGAGCGCGACGAACTCCTGGCTGCTCTTAAACACTCATCGATATCTTGACAAATAACCTGATTATACCGATACATTAACGGTAGGCGCGGTGCACTCCAAAATGGACCGCCGCGAGGCATCGGGGTTCAGGTCTCAGCGCCTCGCGTTCATCGGAGGTGGTAAGGGCGATCACCGGCGGCCGGTTCGCGAATATCTTGAGTTGTCGTGCATCAGGCAGCTGGTGCAGATCGTCACCGCGGATCACGCGACCAGGGCGCGGGTGCAGCGAACAACGGCACACCTCATGAATGCTGAGACATTAGCTTTGTCATCGTGCTTTCACCTGGTCAGACGCTTTGGTTTGATCACCGCACATGCCTTACACGGAACTGACGCGTCGGGAAATTGGCGCGGGTTTCATAAAGGAGCAGGAGGGGGTGACGCTTCGCGCGGTACAGGCAAGCACGCCCGCGCGAAGCGCCCAAAAATCTTCCTGCTTCGTGTGCTCCAGTGGCCTTCGCGTCCTTCGTGGTAACGCCTTACTGACTTGCTTGCCGAGCCTCGAGCGCGACGTCCCGGCATCCCGCGGAAGATGTGCGCATGCCGTAGCCGAACGCGGGAGGATGTTTGGATGTTACCCATTACCTGGACACCGCGTACCTGAGAATCACCTTATCGTGGCGTCGCGGCGGTCACGCTACCGCGCCAATGGCAAGGCTCCATCCATCCCGCCGGAGGGGTGACTGTTGCGGAGTGTCAAAATCAGTGGCTAACCTGCATTCACGATACACGCCGCCCCGAGACACGTACCCCAGGACGGGCCGCCCTTCGGGGAAACGTCGGCCTGAACGTCTCCAACCCGACTGTGAGAGCCAATTCGTTATGACGCTGCCAATCCGAGCTGACGAGACCATGGGCTTCAAGATCTTTAACACCCGCGCCGCCAAGGCAACCGAGAAGATCGCCGGCAAGGGTTATTCGACGATTGAAGACGAAGCGCTCAAGACGCTGCCTCCGCCGCCGCCGGGCGCTGTGTTCAACGCCGAGGAACAAGCCAAATATCGCGCTTTCAAAGAGGCGAGACAGGGGGCGGCCGATTACATCGCCATGGAAGGCGAGTTCGCCAAGTACCTCGAGGATGTTTATTCGGCGCCCCCCGTCGAACGGGAATCCTTGACCGACGAGTGCGAGATTCTGGTGATAGGTGCGGGCTTCGCCGGCCTGCTGCTCTGGCACAAACTTCGTGAGGCCGGGTTTCACGATGTCCGGTTCTGCGAAAAAGGCGGCGACGTCGGGGGCACCTGGTACTGGAACCGCTATCCCGGCATCGCCTGCGACGTCGAATCGTACAGTTATCTGCCTCTGCTGGAGGAGATGGGATACTTCCCGACGATGAAATTCGCTTCGGGGTTCGAAATTCTCGAATACTGCCAGAGCATGGCGGAGAAGTACGGCTTCTATGATCACTGCCTGTTTCACACCACCGTCGAGCGCACGATGTGGGATGAAACCACCGGCCGTTGGACGGTCTTCACCGACCGCGGCGACAAAATGCGCGCGCGTTACGTGGTGCTGGCGAACGGCATCCTGACGACCCCGAAGCTGGCCCGTATCGAAGGCATGGAGACTTTCAAAGGCAAAGCCTTCCATACATCCCGGTGGGACTATAACGTCGACCTCGAAGGCAAGCGCGTCGGAATTATTGGGACGGGTGCGACCGCCGTGCAGGTCATCCCGGAAATCGCCAAAGTCGTGACGCAGCTATACGTCTTTCAGCGGACCCCTTCCACCATCGACGTGCGCGATCAGCGCGCGACGACACCGGAGGAAATCGAAACCTGGTCGCAAGAGCCGGGTTGGGCACGGGCCAGGCGTGAACGGCTCGCCAGGATTTCATCCGGACGAACCGCGCTTAAAGGCAACGACGACTATCTCTCGGGCAAGGTCGCCGATTTCAGGGAACGCAGGCAGTACGAAAGAGAACTGTCGCCGGAAGAGTTGATGGAAAAGCAGCTCAACACCAACTTCCGGATCATGGAACAGATCCGCGCCCGGGTCGATGCGATCGTCAAGGATCCGAAAACCGCAGCGGCGCTCAAGCCTTATTATACCTATGGCTGCAAGCGGCCGACGTTCCACGACGAGTACCTGCCGACATTCAATTTGCCGCACGTGACGCTGGTCGATACGGCGCCGCTTGGCGTCAGCAAAATCAACGCGAGGGGTGTGGTTCATGATGGCGTGGAATATCCGGTAGACGTTCTGATCTACGCGACCGGCTTTCAATGGATGGCGACATCGACATTCAATATGATCACCGGCCGCGGCGGAAAAACCCTGCGAGATAAGTGGGGGGCGGAAGGCGTGAAGACTTTCCTCGGCCTTCACAGTCACGGATTTCCCAACCTGTTCATCATGTCAGGACCCCAGGGCGGCGGCGGACAGTTCAATTTCACCCGCGGGATCGAGGGTCATACCGACTATGTGATCTGGATGCTGAAGACACTGCGCGCGCGCGGCGCCAACATCGTCGACATCAGGAAAGCACCGGAGAACGCCTATGCGGAGCATTGCCGCGAGGCCGACATAAGTACCCGCCCCTTGCGCGACTGCATTTCCTATTACAACGGAGACGGGGCCGCGGAGCCTGGCAGCCTGGCCTACTACGGGGGGCCGCGAAAATGGCACGAACTTCGTGGTGCGGCCCAGAATTCCCTGGAGCCTTATGTCTTTGAGGCAATGCCGGCCTGATGTCCATCATCAGATCTTCATGTGTCGAGGGCTCGCGCAGTCGCTGTCCATCGCGTTCGGGCTGGTGTTGTCCAAAACCAGCCCCTGCGTGGCCCATCGGGTACGTTGGAATGGGGAGCCAAGGAGGGACCAGTGATGGGGAAACTCGACGGTAAAGTAGCGATCGTGACCGGCTCGGGCCGCGGACTTGGGCGAGCCTACGCCCGCCGCCTTTCTCGGCTGGGAGCAAAGATCGCGATCACCGATATCAACCTGAAATCCTTCGAGGAGTTTGAGGTCGAGGCGAAATCAATGACCGCCGACAGCACGGTCGCGGAAATCGTCGAAGGCGGCGGAGAGGCGATCGGGATCGAGATGGATGTCACCGACGAACGAGCGGTCAACGCGATGGTGGCTCAGGTGGTGAAACAATGGGGTCGGGTCGACATCCTGGTCTGCAATGCCGGCGGCGGACGCGGCCGTCCCGTTGACACCAAGGCCAGTTCCCTCGATTCGGCGCTACTGCACCTCGTCACCAGCATGAACCTGTACGGCACGATCTACTGCGTGAACGCCGTGGCCCCGGTGATGAAGGAACAGCGGTCGGGTAAGATCGTTACGGTCAGTTCGGTCGCTGGGCTGCACCCGTCCACTGACGGCGGCTACGCTCATTACGGCGCGGCAAAGGCGGCGATCGCGCATTACACGCGATACCTGGCGCAGGATCTGGGTCCCCACGGCATCACGGCGAACTGCATCGCGCCGGGCACGATCACCACGGGGCGCATCGTCGCGACCGTGATGCCGAACCAGGCGAACGCCAACCGCGACCGGACCGAGCAGGTCGCGCTGCGACGCCTCGGGTCGGTCGAGGACTGCGCGAAGGTCGTCGAATTCCTTTGCACCGATCTATCGGATTACGTGACCGGACAGTGCATCGCGATCGATGGTGGGCTGATGCGAGGGAACTGAGTTGTCTCGTTCATGGCAACGTGAAGGACGTTAACCGCCGCTCGGATCGACGATCAGTCTGAAACCGGGATGATGTCCGACCACTGGCGGGAACGACGCCGCCGCGAGTGCCTGATCCTTCGAATACGGCTCCGGCCGGTGGTGGGCGCGCGGGGTACCGTTGGCCCAGAGATTACTCTGAGCATCTTCGGACAGACGAAGCGGGCGTGAACCGCCGGCGGAGAACACGACCGCACCACGACTACAGGAAACCGCCTGATCATTACCGGCATCGTCTGGCCCTCACCGATGAAGTCGCCATCGGGCCGGACAGACCACGTAAATGCCAGCGGCACGGAGCCTGTCGAACTGGTGCGCGACACCCGAATGTTACCAGGGCCGCGATACATCGAGTTTCCGGGATACTCCCCCGCGCCGGTCGAAGGTTCGCGGTGTCCCTCAGCATGGGGAAGTCAAATGGACGGCACCGACACGGCATGCGGCGCGGAATTACGATCTGGCCACGACGGCTTCGCCTCGGCGAATGCTCCGGCATTAGCGGCATGGGGCGCGCCCCTGGGCCATCTGGGCATGAACGAGCTTCAACGACCATTTGCCCTTGAAGTCCGCGGGCTCACCAAACGTTTCGATCGCCCGGCGGTGGACGGATTGGATCTGCGCGTCAACGCCGGGGAATTCTATACGCTGCTCGGCCCCAACGGCGCGGGCAAGACCACGACGTTGCGCATGGTGACCGGCCTGCTCAGGCCCGACCGAGGCTCCATCGAGGTGTTCGGCATCGACGCATTGGCTGATCCCATCGGTGCCAGACGGATCATGGCATGGGTTTCAGATGAGCCGATGATTTACGACAAGCTGACACCCATGGAATACCTTGAGTTCGTTGCCGGACTGTGGGCGGTCGAAGGCGATCTCGCCGCGGCTCGCGCGGGCGATCTCCTCTCGCGTCTTGGCCTGGGCCCATACGCGGAACAACGCTGTGAGGGTCTGTCCAAGGGGATGCGTCAGAAGGTGGCGCTGGCGGGAGCGCTCGTGCACGAGCCGAAACTCATCATTCTTGACGAGCCGTTCACCGGTCTCGACGCCGCATCGTCGCGCGTCGTCAAGGAAGTGTTGCGCGAGCGTATCCAGGCCGGCTGCGCGGTGATCATGACCACCCATATCCTGGACGTCGCGGAGCGGATGGCCGACCGCATCGGCGTCATCGCCAATGGCAGGCTCGTCGCGGATGGTACGTTGGACCAGTTGCGCCGCCAGGCCGGCTCCGGCGAGGACAGTCTTGAGGACACGTTCCTTGCCCTGGTGGCCCAGGAGGTGGTCGCGGCATGAACGGTCCCGGCATGATCGGCTGGTTCGCGCAGCAGGAAGCGCGGCTGGCGTGGCGCGATTGGCTTTCGCTTATGAGCGGCGGAGGGCGCCGGCGCACGCGCACCGTGGCCATCGGATTCACGGTCTTCGCGGTCATCATGCATGGTCTCGCCTGGCTGATGCTGTTTTCGTCCGCGAGCCGCGCCGGCTCGGCTGGCGACCAGGTGCTGTCGACGCTCACCGGCACCCTGTTGCTGGCATGGTCGCTCATGGTGTCCCAGGCGATGGAGACGGTCACCAAAGCGTTCTTCGCGCGCGGGGATCTGGAGCTGATTCTGACATCTCCCGTGTCGGCGTCCCGGTTGTTCGCGGTGCGCCTCGCCGCGATGGCGGCGACGGTCGTGGTCATGGCGCTGGTGCTCGCGGCGCCATTCGTTCATGTGCTGGTCTGGCTCGGTGGACCGCGCTGGTTTGGCGGATATTTTGTCGCGGTGGCGATGGCGATCAATGCGACGGCGGTGGCGATCGTGATCATCGTCGCGATGTTCCACTTGCTCGGCGCCAAACGCACGCGGGCTGTCTCACAGATCGTTGCCGCCGTGATCGGTGCCGCGTTCGCCATCTTCCTGCAGTTTGTCACGATCCTTTCGTACGGGGCGATGCCCGACGTCAGCTTCTCGCAAATGTCCGTGCTGGTCAGATCCGCGTCGAACGATCACGTCATCCGGTGGCCGGCCCCGGCAATTCTCGCCGACCCTGTGGCGATCGGCGCACTGCTTGGCCTCAGCATCGCGGCGCTGGCCGCCGTGATTTTTGTCTTCGCACCGCGTTTCGGCCAGTTCGCGCTCGCCGCGGGTAACGTTTCGCATGCGGCGCCGCGACGCAGCCAAGGACAGTCGGTCTTCCGCGGCTCGTCTCCCGCATGGGCGCTGCGCCGCAAGGAGTGGGTTTTGCTGTTGCGCGATCCCTGGCTGATGTCACAAACTTTAATGCAATTGCTCTATCTGTTGCCGGCGGTCTTCCTGCTGTGGCGCAACTTTCGCGGCATCGGCGGATCGGCGCTGCTGGTGCCAATCCTGATCGTCGCCGCTGGCCAACTGGGCGGCGGTCTCGCCTGGCTCGCGGTGTCCGGCGAGGACGCGCCCGAACTCATCGCCTCCGCGCCGATGGCATCGTCCCGCGTGCTGCGCGCCAAGACCGAGGCGGTACTAAGCGGGGTCGTCCTGATTTTCGCTCCCTTCGTCGTCCTGTTCGCGGTCGTCAAGCCGTTCCCCGCTTTCATCACGCTGGCTGGCGTCTTTGTCGCGGCGGGATCGGCCACGGCGATCCAGTACTGGTTCCGCACACAAGGGAGGCGTAGCGTTTTCCGCAAGCGGCAGAGCTCATCGCGCGTCGCCACGATTACCGAGGCGTTGTCGTCGACCGGGTGGGCCGCGACTGGTGCCATGGCGACAATGGGAACCTGGTTCTGCGTCTTTCCGGGGATCATCGTGCTCGCGATCGTCGCGGCCGCCTGGATGATCAGTCCGGCCAGAACCCCGGAGTCAATCTGAGCCGATCTGAGACAGCCGCCTGGCCGTGCGTTGGCCGGTGGATCTATGTTGAACGAAATTCTGACGTTCCGCACGACACAGGTTATCAGCACGTCCTCTCGCCCATGCGGCCCGCGCGGCTAAGCGTTGTCGACGCGCCGGAAGCGCCACTGATCGTCGCGGTTACGCGAAACCGCGGCGGTTCCGTCCTGGCCGAACACGTCGTCTCGCAGCAGGTTGGCGATGGCGGCCGTATCGAACGATGTCACGGTTCCACCAGACATGCCGATCCAGCCGGCATCGCGCCAGACGCCAAGGTGCTTGTTGACGACCTCGCGGCATATGCCGGCGATCGCGCCCAGTTCGCTTTGCGAGAGGTGTAATTGAAGCTGCGTCGTTCCGTTAGGCATGGATGCGGGCAATCGAGGCAATTGAAGCAGCGCTTTCGCCAGCCGGACCGGTGCGCTCAGCGCGCGGGCATCGAGCAATTGCTCAGTCGTCTTTTGAAGCTGTTCGGCGGCCGCGCGCATGATCGCGAGTAACCCCTCGGGGTTGCGATCAAACGCCTGGCGGAACTGCCGGGCATCGATCATCAGCAAACGGGATCGCGACAGCGCCATCAGATTGGTGTCGTGCGGCCGCTCCCGCAGCGCGGTCATTTCGCCGGCGCAGTCGCCGGGACCCACGATACCGAGCAAGACCTCGTCCCCGTCGGGAAGCGAGGTCGAGCGTTTCAGATGGCCTTCCAGCACCAGGATCACGGCACCAGCGAGATCGCCTTGATGGCAAATCATCTCACGCCGTTTCACGGTACGAAATCTCGACCATCGCAGCAATGCGCGACGGGCCTGTTCCGTCAGCGTACCCAGAATGGGATGAACCGCGCTCAGGGCGTGCACGGTCGCGTCGGCGGTGGCTCCGGGTCTGGCGGTCGTGGCAACGGCGCGAAGATGATCCACCGGCTGCCAGGTCATGACCGGGGTCGATTTGGAGCCGTCCGCCGAAAGCGAACCATGATCCGTTATGCGCGCGTTCAGGCCTGACATGGAGAATTCCCCTGACGTTGAAACTTCGTGTGGGGAAGTGGGTAAGCCTGGCGCGTCATTCGGGCGGCCAAAGCGGTGTCAAAATTCAGCCTGGGCCCGTCAAAAATGCCGTCGGCGGGGAGGGGACCTGGCACCGCGGCGTCGATACGGCCTTGGCGCCCGCATGCGGTATGATCCAGATAACAACGCCAGCGGTGCCGCGGCTGGTGTCACGCGACGGTTCGGCGCCCGGACCTCCGCACGTCGCGAATGCCGCCCGGCGTAACGGTCGCGACCAGGCAGCTCTCCGAAGCGGCGGCATGATTCATTCTCTGTGGGTATTGAAGCCGCCTTCGACGATCTTTGCTTTATCACGCCAGGATTTCGTTGGCCGAAAAACCCAGGGAAATGACCTGATTGATTGTGATCCGAACCCAGGGCGCCGCGGTCAAATGAAATGGGGTTCCTCTTGGGGTGGCAGCGGTTGCGGATTGATGCCGCCAGATACCACCCGAAGGTCCGCGTCAGTCAATATGGTCATCACGTCCCAGGTTGAGCAGTTTGCTGAAACCTCCGCTGCCGGAGCCGCTCGCGCTCTTTGTGTCTTAAAGCGATATTTCATCGTTGATCTCCTGTTCGCACGCCGACCAATCGGCGTGCCTGACAAGATTATCGTTTGAATGTCGGCTGATATGTTATCCGGTTCACGATTTTTAAGACAAATACGCGATCAGGTGCGTGGGTCCGTGTCGGCGTGAGCGATGGCCGAACGCTTCCAGTGTATGATACTTCACAGACAGAACCGAACCCGTCATGATAGGCGCTCGCTGAGATCGCCAGGACGCGGGGACAGCCATGCGGGCCTTGTCACAAATCAAGCTCATGGGGGAGTTCGCGCTTCGGAGTGGCGGCGGTGAGGCCGTGGCTTTGCCGTCGAAGGTGCAGGCGCTGCTGGCCTGGCTGACGCTGCACAATGGCAGCCCGGTGAAACGGGAGGCCGTGAGAGAACTGCTGTGGCCGGAACGGGGTGAGGATCAGTCGCGGCATAGCCTCCGTCAGGCGCTGTTTGTTCTCCGCCGCGACGGGTTCGGCGGAAGGGAGATTGTCCAATCGCGAGACAACGCGATTTCACTGCTTCCGGAAAGCGCTGTCTGCGACGTTCATGAGTTGCGCGAGATGATCCAGGCGGATGCGGGCGCCTCCTGGCGGGAGATCGTGGGTCTTTATCGCGGCCCACTGCTGCATGGCTTTCCGCCTGTCTCCCCGGAATTCGACGATTTCGTGATCGGCATGAGACGGATGCTCGAAGCGGATGTTCTCGCGGCGTTGGGCAGGATCGCCGACGACGCCGCGGACGGCGGCGACACCGCGCAATGCATCGCCATCGCGGAGCGGATGTTGGCGATCGACCCGCTGCGCGAAGATACCCATCGCCGATTGATACAAACTTATGCTCAGGCGGGTCGCCGGGCGGACGCCATTCGGGTTTATACCGACGCGAAAACGTTGTTACGGCGCGAAATGGATGTCGCGCCCGCCGCCGAAACCGAAGCCCTGATCGCGGGCATCCGGAATGGGCGAACGCCGGATCCCACGCCTTCGCGGACCCCGGTGACGCTGCCGGCTGCTCCCGCGGTGAGCGGTCCGCCGCGGGTCGCCGTTCTGCCGCTGCGGCAGTCCGAGGACCAACCTTTGGCCAGTCATCTTAGCGACGGGATCACCGCTGACATCATCACTCAGTTGGCCGGCTTGCGGGAACTGACCGTGATATCGCATGGCTCGACGTTCGGTTTGCGCGATCCGCATATGGAACCGCATGCCATCGGGCGAAAGCTCAATGCACGTTATTTGGTGATTGGCCGCATCCGGCGCGGTGGGGACCGGCTGCGGCTGACGACGGAACTGACGGAAGCCGAAACCGGTCAGATCATATACAGCCATACTGACGATGCGGACGTGGCCATGTCGTTCGACGACCAGGACCGGATCGTCGCGCGATTGGTGAACGCCCTGGTCCCGCAGGTGCGCGAGACGGAACTACGCCGGATCCGCGGTAAGCGGCCGATGGTGTTGAGTGTTTATGAGAAGATATTGGTTAGCCGGGAATATATTTTGCGGTTGAATCGCGACAGTTTTGGTGAGGCGAAGACGCTGCTGGATGAGGTGATCGAGGAAGATCCGGGGTATGGGGAAGCCTATGCGCTGGCGGCGGAGTGGCACAGTACCATGGCCGGAGAAGGTTGGTCGCAGGATCGAAGCGGCGAAATCGCGACGGTTGAGCACCTGAATCGCACTGCCCTTGAACTCGACAATTGCAACCTGCGGGCCTTAATTTCGTATGGTTATCGAAAGGCGATTCACCATCGCGATCATGAGAGCGCCATCAGAATTCTCCACCAGGCCTTGGATGTCGCCCCCTGTTCCGCCAATGCCTGGGCACTGAGCGGCTTGTGTTTCGCCTTCGCGGGCGAGGCCGCGGAAGCCGTGCGCCGTGCGACGCGCGCTTTGGAGTTATCTCCCTTCGATCGGGAGGCATACAAGTTCTTTCTCGCGCTTTGCGTGGCTCACTACACCGAGGGCGATTACGAGCGGGCGGCTGATTGGGGGCTGCGGGCCCTCGCTGAGGATAATGCGTGGCGCGGGACATTGGGCTTTACGGCGGCGTCGCTGGCGGCGCTTGGGCGCGTGCGTGAGGCTCAGGACATTACCGCGCAGTTCTTGGCGAAATGGCCGAAACGCCGCATCAGTGAGATGATGAACAGTCTCGCGTACCGGGATGCCGACCGGCGCAGGCTTTGCGGCGAGCATCTGCGCGCGGCGGGGTATCCGGATTAGCAGTTGTCGGGAGTTTCATTGTCCCTCAGGCGGCTTGAGATACGACGTTTGTCCATGATAACGGTCGCTGACAAGGAGCAAGGATAGTTCAAGCTTTTCGAACGATCATTGCGCGAAAATTTGCTGAAAATCTGCTTGCCCTTTTCAACGGGTGCCGTATCGTTTGCTCGCGTAGAAGTTCAGAAAGGAGGGCGTAGATATGGATCCGCGAAAGAATATCAGGCGTGAGCAGCCTGCCGCCATTCGTATCATTCGACGGATGGAAAGTTCGTCGTCTCAAGGAAAAATACCAGACAGGCAATTCCAGTTTGGCGATGGCTCGGGGGATATCTTCCGCTTCGGTGATGGTGGCCAAATCTTCCGTTACGGAGATGGTGGTGGTGGCGACCTCCGGTTTGGCTGACGTTGCTTACTTAGTCGAAAGACACTTCGACCATGGAAACCGGGCAGGGTCCGTTGATTACTTTCTATCGGATGCTGCCTGGTGCTCCAGCACCTAAACGAGCGCGAGTAGATGCGGGAGGCACGCTCCCGACCGCGGCCTATCGCTATTGCGAACCTTCAAGGCTGGCCTCGGCCTTTGGATATTATGTTTTTTTGCCAATGTCCTTCCAGGTCGAATGGGACGGCGGAACGGCCGGCCTTTGGTCGTTCGACGGGGGCGCCGCATGGTATCCGCTCAGTGAGGCCGCGTTCCCGGACAGCATGGCGGCATTCGACGAGGTCGCCCCAGGCCCTTGCAAAGGATTTTGCCCGCCATTCCTGACATTCACGGTTGATCACGCCATTGATGCAGGTCTGGACAGGCTGGTTCGCGCGCACCGCGCCTGGCTACAGCCTCCTGGTGCGAGGACCGGCCAATCTTACACGCGCGGCTGGTTACGAAATATTCGAAGGCATCGTGGAGACGGACACCTGGTTCGGTCCGCTGTTTGTCAATATTCGTTTCGCGCGATCAGGGGTTCCAATACAGTTCGATAATGGGCGGCCATTTTTGCAGGTTCAGGCGTTGGATCGTCGTATCTACGCTGAAAGCCTGCAGAATAAATTCGTGGTGGACGATGCGTCGGCGATCTCGCCGGAATTATGGCAGGCCTATGAGCGCAGCCTCATAGATCCCATCGTTCGGAACCCCGAACGGGGACATTATGCCAAAGCCGTGCGGCGACGACGTGCCTCGGAGGTAGTCTGCCCGGTGACGGGCGCGCCGTGATCGGTCGATTAGGGGGACATCTCGCAATGAAGTCTGACCAGTGGGTTTCTGAGCTCAGGTCTTCGCCGGCGTCGGGAAACGTCCAGTCCTGGATGCGGCGGGCGGCAAGTCGCATGAGCCGGATGCGCGGGGTACTTTATTATATTTGCCTGAATGCCTGCATGGTCGTCGACTCCACGGTGGTCCATCATCTCGGTGGCAAGATTTCCGTTAGCCAGATTACCTTCGTGCGTGGAATAGGGATCGCGGCGTTTGTTGCCGTGTTGGTGCGCGGCACGGGAATCGCGGTTTTTCGCACTCGGTTGCTGCCGATGCATGTCGGCCGCGGCTTGCTCACGTTGATTTCCCTTTGGCTCGTCTTCTACGCACTCGGTCACCTTCTTCTCGCGGATGCCGCGGCCATCAACTATTCGCGGGCGTTTTTCATGACTCTGTGTGGCGTCTTGTGGTTTGGCGAGATGGTCAACAGATTGCGCTGGTCGGCGATTACGGTCAGTTATCTGGGTGCGCTGCTGATCATCGGACCTGGTTTCGTTGACTGGAACTCCGTATACCTGATCGCTCTCGCCGGAGCCGCGTTGAACGCGGCCGCGATGACGGGTTCAAAGTATCTCACCCAAATCGACGGACAACTCACGACGATGGCGTACTCAGCCTCCGTGTCACTGTTATTTTCGCTGCCCGCGCTTACCGAAGCCTGGCCGTGGGATCACCCGGTGTTCCTTGTACTGGCGATAAGCGGGGCGTTGGGGATGTGGTTCAGCCAATCGGCTGTGCTTCATGCGGACATGTCCCTGCTGGCGCCTTACGATTACTTGCGCCTGCCGTTCGTGATCCTGATTGGTTTTTTGGTTTTCAACGAAGTACCAGGTGTCGTGACTTTTGCGGGCGTTGCGCTCATCCTGACTTCAGGCGTGCTGCTTTGGGTGCGGGAAACGCGCCGTTCCGCATAGCTTATCGGTGTGTCGCTCGTCTGGTGACGTGACGTGCCCTGCGTGCGACCCAGGTAACGAGCTGTTCGCGCCTGTTGCCAAACCAGGCCATTATCGGCATATGCGACTGGACATGCGTTGCCAGGCTGGAGATCGAACTGATCCACCGACCTCGTAGGTGAAAGGAGGGAGATGTCGTGGTGCGTGACTCTCATACCCGCCTTTATGCGACATTGAGGACCACACCAGCGCTTCTTGCCCTCTATCGCGGCAGGGACCTGGACGGTCTGACCGGCTTCACGCTGACCCTGTTGCGTGCCGCGCAGGATCGTCGAAAGGACGTCGCACAGACCCAATCTGAAGCGTCACAAATATTCGCCGGCATCAAGGTCGTGACGGCGCCGTCGCTGGGCTGGCGCGAGTCATTCGTGGGCGACGTGGCTAAGGATACCGCCGTCGATCCTCAGGCCGTCGTACCTGAGGAACTGATCATCGGTTATGAAATCCCGCGTGCCGAGGACGTGCGATCATTCCTTGATCTCATCAACGGCCATCGCCACACGCCTTTGGATGCCGACGGAAATGCTTTCCTCGGTGCCGGGCTGGATCCCGGGGGCTCGATTGCCGATCATTGGTGCCCAGGCATCGGCGTTTCGGCGATATTCGGCCACCGGGAGCACGCGAGAAGGACAATCAGAGCCAATGCGCTGACCAGTAACTCGTTCCTGGGGCAGACCGTCAACGTGGTGATCATTGATGAGGGCCTGGACAAGGCGCAGATCCCTCCAAAGAACTGGGGGGGCGGCCTGGATCATTACATCGACACCGATTTGGACCAGCCCGCGGGAACGGCGCCGCCAAGATCGCACGGCATGATGATCGCGCGAAGCATTCTGGACCTCGCTCCGGAGGCGAAGCTTTACGATGTGCCGGTAGTCCCGCCAGCTCAGACGCCAGTGCCCGTTTACGTAAGTTCGGTGCAGTCAGCTTACATAAGCCTTATTCACGTTATTCTGCAGCGGCGCGCGATGGCGCGGTGGTCCGGCCCATGGGTACTTGTCAATGCGTGGGGCATATTTGATACCAGCACGGACCCTTCCGGCAGTTATACAATGAATTTGGAACCCCATGGGCATCCATTGATCAATCTCATCACCCGCGCGGTCCAGGATCATCACCTCGACATCGTCTTCGCCGCCGGAAATTGCGGCCAGTTCTGTCCCAGCCAGCGTTGCGGCGGCCTCGATCGTGGCCCCGGTCACAGCATTTGGGGTGCCAACGCGCATCCTTTGGTAACCACAGTCGGTGCCGTGCGGTCGGATGAGACATGGGTCGGATACTCGTCGCAGGGGCCAGGTCCCGAAAATCTAACGGTAGAAAAGCCGGATCTTTGTGCGCCCAGTCAGTTTTGCGAGACTTATGACGCCGCGTCGCTGAGTTCGGGGACTTCGGCATCCTGCGCCATGACAGCGGGTATTGTCGCCGCGCTGCGCGGCAATCCGAATTGGGATCAGGTGACCGTGACCCCGGAGGCAATGCGTGCGGCATTGATCAGTGGCGCCCGAAAGCCTGCCGGACCAGCCGGTTGGGACGATCGTATGGGCTACGGCATTCTCGACGCCGCCGCGACGATCGCGGCGCTTCGTCCCTGATCAACTCGCGAACGCTTGCCATTCCAGCTGCGCGGCGGCGATCAGTCTGGCGACCGTCGGGCAAGCCATGAACGTCGCGGCGACGTCTTGCGCGAGTTGTTCTCCGGCGACGGTATCCGAGGGATAGTGTAAGCCAAGCACCTCCCGGCCGCGAGCAATCCTCTGAGCCAGCCGTTCAGTGATGTCATTGACCGATAAGACCACGCCTGTAGCCACTGTCTGCAGGACAATGGCGCAAGTATGCGACTGCGTCGAATGTGCGCTTGGGAACGACGCATGGCCGGGAACCTGCACCGGTGGCATCAATTCGGGCCAGAGTTGCCAGGGGCGCGGCCGCTGAAACAAGTTTTTATAATACATCGCGGCGAACTCGGCGGCTCGCATCGCACCCTGATAAAGAAAGTTCGTACAGGGGTGGGTCGCCTGCGTGTAGCCCAGGGCACCCTGAAAATACGCGTCGAAGCTGGTCATCTGCGACACCATCTCGTCCAGCAGACCGTCACGAAATTCGATCATTGCGACCAAATTCTGCTTCTCACTTTCCTTGTTCGCGGGCAGCAGAGCGTCCGCCAAAATACTACCGAGCACGGTGTCCAGCGCGGGTGCCGGCGACCATGCGCGCGCGAATTCCGTGAGCAGAACGATTTGATAATAGGCCGGATCCCAGGCCCGAGGCGGCATTGTGACCTCGAATGGATTGGCGGGACCGTTCGGATAGGTAACGGGCGTGAAATGCCGGTTCAGATTCTGCTGCCAGGGCGCCGGTGGGCCGTTGGGAGGCTCGGTATTTTCAGGCGGCC
>ODAK010000193.1_pt1 | contig 68595 bp, 64 predicted proteins | sample 1539591 | NCBI WGS metagenome assembly ODAK01 (sample SAMEA3539303, study PRJEB22396) | soil metagenome | biome: tundra; feature: field; material: soil | place: USA | collected 2010-05 | depth 0.15 m | reverse complement strand
GCAGCACGCGCTCGTCGGCCCGGAGCTCGTCTCGCAGGGCGGATGAGATCGCTTGAAGGTAGGTGAGCGTGGCCATCAGGCGTCCACCCTCGCTTGGAGGTAGGTGAGCGCGGCCATCAGGCGTCCACCCTCGCTTGGAGGTAGGTGAGCGTGGCCATCACGCGTCCACCTCCGAGGCCGCCCCGGACTCGGAGGCCTCCGACCCGGCCGCAAAGCCACTCCACGGCGCCTGCCCATCGCCCAGCGGCTCCGCCTCACCCGTGCAGAACACGCCCGTCGTCGCGGAGGAAGGATCGGGCATCGGGCCCCCCAGTGCCTCCTCGGCGGCGGCGTCGATCTCGGCCTGCACCGCGGCTCGCACCCCGTCGACATCGACCCCCGCCTCGCGCAGCCGACCCTCCTGGCGCTCGATCGGGTCACGCTTGCGCCACTCCTCGACCTGTTCGGAGGGCACGTACTTCATGTCGTCGTGGGCGGCGTGACCGTGCATCCGCATCGTCTCGGCCTCGATCAACGTCGCGCCGTCACCCGCCAGCGCACGCTCGCGCGCTTCATGCGTGACCTCGAACATCGCCTCCGCGTCGTTGCCATCCACCGTCACCCCCGCCAGGCCGTAGGCCGCCGCCCGCTGTACGGGGTCGACGGCATACTGCATCTTCACCGGCGTCGAGTACGCGTACTGGTTGTTCTCCAGCACGAAGATGACCGGCAGCTTCTGCACGCCGGCCCAGTTCATCGCCTCGTGGAAGTCTCCGCGGGAGGTGGAGCCGTCACCGAACCAGGTCAGCGCGCAGCGCCGCTCGCCGCGCAACTTGAACGCCATCGCCATCCCGGCTGCGACCAGCATCATGTCCGGCAGCATCGAGACCATCCCGACGCACCCGAGATGTCGGTCACCGAAGTGCACGTTGCCGTCGCGCCCGCGCGTCACGCCTGCCTCACGGCCCAGGTACTGGGCGAGGATCCGGGCCGGCGGCACGCCGCGAATCAGGTGCGCCGCCAGGTCACGGTGCAGGATGCAGAGCCGGTCCCCGGCCGCCATCGCGTACGCCGCGCCCGCCGACACGGCCTCCTGTCCGAACCCGTCATAGAAGGATCCTGGGACCTTGCCCTGACGGTAGAGGCTCATCGTGCGGGCTTCGAGCCCTCGCATCAGCAGCATCGCTTCAAGCAGACGGACGCGGTCCTCGAGCTGTAGGTGCCCGACTGAGCCGCTGTCCGCGGCGGCCGGCTGAGCCGTATGCGTCGCCATCTCTCGCTTCCCTTTCGTTTCTGGACCGGTCGGGATCTCCATCCGGTATCGCTCATCGAAGCCGCTCCGGGATCTCCGGCTCGGCCCCTCGATCGGGACGCCGAGCTTACCCCACCCGCTGGGTCCGCGCCCGCGCCCGCGATCACTGAGCGAGACCCTCAGACCCATGTCCGCCGTGACGGTCACTGAGGGACGCCTCCGCCCAAAGCAAGACCTCACCTCGCCGGCCGGGGGTAGCCTTGATCGAATGGAAGGTGCTTGGCTCGCCCGTCTGCGCTGGCGCCAGCGCGGCGCCTGGTTGTGGCCGACGTTCGTCGCGGCGACGGCGTTTGACGGCGTGACGGGACATGCGCTGCCGCAGGCGGGGGAGACCCAGTCGGTCGCCGGCGGCGTGATCGCGGCGCTCGTGCTCAACGTGCTGGCGGTGCTGTTGCTCTCACGACCGCTGGGCGCCGTGCTGCGACGTTTCCGAAGCGATCTGCCCGTGCTGGTGGCGCGCAACTATGGCGGCACGTATGCCGTCGTCGCGGTGGCGGCAGTGCTGTTGGCCGCCGGGCTGCTGCACCGTCCCACGGTGATCGCCCATCAGCGAGCGCTGCAGGACGCGATCACGCGGGCGGAGGCGTTCATCGGCGATCGGGCTCCGGCTCCCTTCAGGGAGAACGTGACACACCTGGACACCTTCACGATTCAACCGGGGAGCATCTACCGCACGTGCGTCCCGAGTGTCGACGGGACCCGAACCTACTGCGTGATCGTCAAGACCCAGCTCCCGTTCGCCCGCAGCGTCACCTTCGCCGGCTACGAATCCAACGCCACGTTTGCGCAAGGGGTCAACTGACGTCCGGCGAGCGTCTCCAGCGCAGCCACGAAACTGCTGAACTTCAAGTTCTCACGGGTTCGTCCCAGCGGCGCAGGCGGCGACTACCAGCTCAATCTCGGTCGCCACACGGGGGACCGCTCCGCGCTCACGCCCTGCGTGGGTCGAACGCGCGCGCTCAAGCGCGAGCACGTCGTCATGCAGGTGCTGCGGTGCCTCACGGCGACACTTTCCAGCGAGGCGGCGCCTTCACTCAACCAGGCGGCCAGGAAGCAGATTGTCAAGCCCGCCGAGACGGTGGGTGATCTGACCGTTGTCGTGCCTGCTACGCCGCCGGCTCCATAGCGCTCTCACAAGGGAGCGGGTGGCAGTTCTAGGCGACCCCGTCGAGGGGCCGCCCGGATCCGCTCATCCCTGCCGACCGCATAATGGGCCGGCGCCCGCCGGCCGCACGGTGGCGCCGGCGGTTACTAAACAAATGGGAATCGATGCGGTGACAGGCCGCATGCGGTGACAGGGTCGCAGTAGGATGGGGCGCCCCGACGGCCGAGCCACCAGGTCAAGGAGTTAAGCGATGAGGCTGGGAATCACCCGTCCCGGACAGGCTGGCAGGGGCGGGCATCATCTGAGCACACGTCGAGTGTCGGTCGCAGCCGCGGCGACGCTGCTGACGTTCGCGGTGGCCGCCGACGCGCTCGCTGCGCACCCGAAGCCGGGTAACAAGTACTCCGGCTTTACCTCGGAACCCGCGGTTGCCGGCTTCCACGCGCCGGTGAGCTTCCGGGTGTCGAGCAACGGCACCGCCCTGATCAGTTTCCGTTACTCGACGGTCGGCTGTTTCGGCGGTGGCGGCTTCCGCGGGGACCCATTCACGCTGAAGGACACGATCCAATTCGTCGGTAGGGTCAAGGTCGGCCAGACAGGGAGCTTCTCGGTCACCGGCGCCCGGTCGACGTTCGTGGTCCAAGGTCAGAAAACGGTCACCGCGACGAGCATCACCGGGCGGTTCAAGACCGCCAAGCTCGCGACCGGCAAGATCAGCTATAAGCAGACGTTCAGCGACCCGCAGGTGGCCGGCTCCACGTGCGGGCCGATGTCGTTCACGTTCAGCGCCAAGCTCCGGTAAGCCAGCAGCCCGCCGACGCGGCCCGGCGGCGCGGTAGGCTCGGTCGCAGTTGGCTGAGGTCCGCACCAAGCGCATCGCTCTCGTGGCGAGCGTCCTGGGCTCGGGGATCGTATTCCTCGACGGGACGATCGTCAATGTCGCGCTGCCGTCGATCCGCGCCAGCCTGCATGGTGGGCTGGCCGACCAGCAGTGGGTGGTCGAGGCCTACCTGCTGACGCTGTCCTCGCTGCTGCTGGTCGGCGGCTCGCTGGGGGATCTGCTCGGCCGCCGGCGGGTGTTCGCGACCGGGCTGGCGGCGTTCGGGAGCTGCTCGCTGCTGTGCGCGGTCGCGCCGAGCGCCGGTCTGTTGATCGGCGCCCGCGCCGTGCAGGGAGTCGCCGGCGCGCTGCTGGTGCCGAGCACCCTGGCGCTGATCATGGACACCTTCCCCGACAGCGAGCGCGCCGCGGCGATCGGCAGCTGGACGGCCTGGACGGGGATCGCGACGGTGATCGGCCCGTTGGGCGGAGGACTGCTGATCGAACTGGCTTCCTGGCGCTGGATCTTCGCGATCAACCTGATCCCGGTGGTAGTCACGCTCACACTGCTGCGTCGCCTGCCGGCCGACGTGCGCTCGCCCGGGCACGTGGACGTGATCGGCGCGCTGCTGTGCGCCTTGGGCCTGGCCGGGCCGGTGTTCGCACTGATCGAGCAGCCCAGCTACGGCTGGGGCAACCCGAGGGTCGCGATGCCGCTGGTCATCGGCATCGTCCTGTTCGGCTCATTCCTGGCCTGGGAGCGGCGCAGCCCGGCGCCGATGATGCCGCTGAAGCTGTTCGCCAGCCGCAACTTCAGCGTCGGCAACCTGACCACGCTGCTGCTGTACGCAGGGCTTGGCGTGGCCACGTTCTTCATCGTCGTGTTCATCCAGCAGGTGGGCGGCTACACGCCGCTGGAGGCCGGGCTGTCGCTGCTGCCGATCACGATCGTGGTGTTCGCCCTCTCCCGGCGCTTTGGGGCGCTCGCCGACAAGCTCGGCCCGCATCTGTTCATGGCCGGCGGCCCGATGGTGGCGGGCGCCGGGCTGCTGCTGCTGGTCCGCATGGGAGCGAGCGCCGATTACCCCACGACTGTCCTGCCGGGCGTGCTCGTGTTCGGTCTGGGGCTGGCGGCGACGGTGGCACCGCTGACCGCCACAGTGCTGGGTGCGGTGGAGCCGGGCCATTCGGGCGTGGCCAGTGGCGTCAACAATGCGGTCGCCCGGGTCGCCGGGCTGCTGGCGATCGCCGCGCTGGGGGCGATCGTGTCCGGCAGCTTCGCCAGCCGGCTCGACCACGACCTGGCGGGCGCGCGGCTTACGCCTCAGGCCCGAACCTTCGTTGCCCGCGCTCGAACTCGTCCGCTGGTCACCGACGCCGGCGCGGTGCCCGGCGCGGAGCGCCCCGTCGTCCATCGCGCGCTGGTGGAAGCGTCGGTGCGCGCCTTCAGGATCGGGATCGGGATCGGCGCGGGACTGGCGCTGCTGGGTGGCGCGATCGCGCTGGTGGGGATCGAGAATCCGCGCCGTAGCGTGGCGTGCGCCGACTGCCCGGGCGGCGCCCTGGCTGGGGCCAGCTCGGTCCTCGCCCGCGACGACGGCTCGGCCGGCGCCCGATCCGCGCCCGTGGTCGCCGCGCCCGAGTCCGGGTCCTGATGCACCCGCGCCGACCCGGCCGTCTTGATCCACGCAACTAACTGAAACTCAACCGATGGCGAGATATGCTCGCGCCCGTCGGCCGGACACATCACGAGGGGGATGACGATGGATTACCGGGTCATGGCGCCCCGTAGCACTCACGGTCGCCGCCGCAGCCGGACGCGAGCCGCAGCGCTGCTCACCGCGGCAATGACGCTCGCCGTCGCCGCGACCGCGCTTGCCGCCCACCCAAAGGCGGGCGGCAAGTACTCCGGCGCCACATCGCAAGCGAAGATCGAGGGCTTTAGCGCGCCGGTTACCTTCACGGTGTCGGCAAGCGGCACCAAGCTGCTGCACTTCACCTACGGGTCGCTGGGCTGCCTCGGCTCGGGTGGATTCCGGCCGGGAGTGAACCCGTTTACGGGTGGGTCGCTTTACCCAGTCGGCACGATCTCAGTGGCCGCCAATGGCCACTTTGCGATCGCCAAGGTCAAGCAGACAGACAAGCTCAAGGGCAAGGACCAGCCGACGCTCGTCACCGTCACAGCGGTCACGGGAAAGTTCACCAGCGCCAAACGGGCCAGCGGCAAGGTCACGTTCACGCAGACCGATATCCCGCCCCACGCTAAGTCGTTTTCCTGTGGGCCGGTGACCCGGACGTTCACCGTGAAGATCAAGGGCCACTGAGTCGCCCCGGCGGCCCGACCTGCGCTGGCGCGTGGGTCGGGCCGGCGCCGGCCGGCAACCGGAACAGCGCCGCGAAGCGCAGGGCCAGAAACGGGTCTCCGGAGAGTGAGAAGCGCCCGCTGGAAAGAAGCTGCGGCCAGCTGGCGGCGCCGCTGGCCAGCCGGATCAGGTCCTCGGCGCCGCTCACCGCGACGGCGCCGGGATCAGGCGGCGAGCCGCGCGTGACGGTCAGGGTGCCCCCGGCGATCACAAGCGCAAACGACGCCGGCACCCGGCTGCGGGTGTCGCCGACCGACAGCTGAAAGGTGGCCGCCAGATCGCCCGCGGCGTCGGCGTCAAAGCGACCGGCGAGCGCCAGCGGGATCGCGGCCAGGATCGCGCGATGCCCGACGCGCCCGCGGTCCAGCCGGGCCACGCGCTCGCCGACCACACGCACGGCGACCCGCGAACGCGAGCGCGCGCCGGCCCGGCGGCCGCGCCGACCCGGCCGGCGTCGCGAACGGTCTCACCGCTCACGAGAGCAGGTGCTCCATCGCCTCGGTGGGGTCGGAGAACAGCATCAGACTGTCGTCGGTGGCGACCATGCGTCCGTAGTGCGTCGACATCTCGTGCTGGATCGAGTAGGCGTCGATCTCGTAGCCGAGCTCCTCGGAGAGCTGGCTATAGGCGATCACCAGCCGGTCGCGGGCGCGGATGTCCCAGAACGAAGGCTGCTCGATCACCTCGATGCCCGGGCGGCGGGCGAGCAGCCGCGCGACCGCGTCACCTTCGGCGCTGCGGGCCATCACGATCCCGACGAAGTCATAGGAGCCGTCCTGAGACGGTGGCGATTCTGCTTGCCGGGCCGACGCCGGCCGGCCGGACACTCGCGGCGGCGCTTGGGACCTCGGCCTGGTGGCCGGCGCCGGGTCCGCCGGGTCCGCCGGCGGCGCATGGCCCGCCGGCGGCGCAAGACCCACAAGCTCACACAGCTCGGGCAGCTCCGCCTCGACGAGCATCTGGCCCGCGCCGGCGCGCACGTTCTCCGACGCGCGTTCCACGTCAATCCCGGACTCAAGGGCTTGCGGCAGCGTGGTCAGCGCCAGCGCGGCGGCGACCGCCTGCGGGAGCCAGTCACGGACCCAGCCGCCGATCAGCTCCCGGTTGGCGGCGCCATGATCGGGGTCATCGAGCAGCATGCGGTGCAAGGCCACCGTCCAGACCCGCGCCCATTCCCACTCCTGGGTCGCCACGCGGGCCAGCACGGGTGTGACCGTGTCGCCGTTGGCGGCCGCGGCACGGGTCCCTAGCTCACGGCGCAGCAGCGTTGCGACGGTCGGCTCAAAGCACAGGTTGGCCGCGATCAGCACCTCGCCCCAGTCGGCCGTGGCGGCGAGCCGCTCGACGTAGCGCCGGGTCGGCTGCCACGCCTCCTCGTGCAAGAATGACTCGCGAGCCACATCGGTCTCAAACGGCACGCCGAGGTGCTGCTCGAGGTCCATCGCGTAGAGCACGATCGCCTGCGCCGAGCGCTGCTTCATTGCCGCCTGCAGGCACACGCAGGTGGCCACCGTGTCAGACAGGCAGTCGCGCGCAGCGGTGGCCAGCGCGAACCACAGGCCATGCTCGACGAACGCTGGAACCTGGAGATAGCCCTGCAGGAACTGGACCCAGGCGGGGGAGAGGTCGGCCAGCAGCCCCTGCCCAGCCGCCGTGCGCAGCGCCGCATCGAGCTGGCGCTCGGCCGCGCTGCCGGCCTCATAGAAGGGCCGCTCCCACTGCTCGCCGGGGTCACGGAAGGCAAACCAGTCCCCGCACTCAAGTGCGGTCGAGGCGTCGTTCCAGGTCCCGCGACCATCTTCAAAGCTCACCGGCCACCCCCGCCGCAAGTGGCGGTGAATCGAGGGCTGGGTGTCGACCGTGACGTCCTCGTAAAGGGTCGCGCGGCGCGCGTGCGGCAAGAACCACGCGAACTCGCGCTCTGAACGCGAGTCGGCCGGCGACCGATCCCCGTCCCCGTCCCCGTCCCCGTCCCCGTTCCGCCTCCCGTCCCCGCTCCGCCTCCGGTCCCGGTCTTCCTCCCCGCCGCCGTCTCCCTTCCGGTCCACCGCTGGTTGCGCTTGCGCCGCCGTCGTGAACTTGTCCTGAAAGATCCGCTGCAGGTCGATTCCTCGGCCGATTAGCATCTGCTCGGCGGCCTCGAGCATTGGCGGCGGGCCGCACATGTAGACGTCGGGCTCGGTCAGCTCGCCCTGGTCGAGGTAGGCGTCCACGGACTCGTGCACGAAGCCCTCGGTGTCTGACAGCACGGCTGCAAAGCGGAAGTCCGCCAGCCGGGCGCCCAGCGCCTCGATCTCCGCCAGCGCGAACAGGTCGCGCCGCGCCCGGGCCCCGTAGAAGAAGCGCACCGGCCGCTTGCAGCCCTCGGCCGCCAGCTGGCGCAGCACCCCCAGGATCGGCGCCATCCCCGAGCCGCCGGCGATCATCACGATCGGGCGGGGCGAGGGGCGCAGATGAAAGGCGCCGTACGGGCCGGTGAAGGCGAGCTGCGTGCCAGGCGCGATCTGATCGCCGAGCATCCCGGACAGCCGGCCGCCCGGGTAGCGCTTGATCATCAGCTCGAGGGCGGGTGGGGCCGATTCAGCGGGCAGATTGGCGATCGAGAACGAGCGCCGGGCGTTCTCGGCGCCGGGGACGTGGAGGTCGATGTACTGGCCGGGCAGGAACGAGAAGCCCTGCGGCTGATCTACCCGCAGGGTCAGTCCCGCGATGTCGTGGGTCAGCGCGGTCAGCGACTGCACCGTCGCCACCCCGTCGGCGATCGCATTCTCCAGCCGGTAGTTATCAGGGTCGTGGTGCAGCAGCTCGATGGTCAGGTCCTGCTCGGGCATCGCGCGGCACATCAGGGTGTAGCCATTCGAGCGCTCGGTGTCAGACAGCGCGAAGTTGGAATAGGGCTTAAGCGCCACCGCGCCGGCCAGCAGGTAGCACTTGCACGCCGAGCACTGCCCCTCCCGGCAGCCGTAGGCGAGGTTGTAGCCCTGGCGAAAGGCGGCATCGAGCACCGTCTCGTGCGCCGCGCAGTCCAGCTCCTCGCCCAGCGGCTCGAGTCTGACCCGCGGGCTCACAACGCCCTCTGCGCGACTGCCGGCGGCTTAGGTCTGACCGGCGGGCTCACAACGCCCTCTGCGCGACTGCCGGCGGCTTAGGTCTGACCGGCGGGCTCACAACGCCCTCTGCGCGACTGCCGGCGGCTTAGGTCTGACCGGCGGGCTCACAACGCCCTCTGCGCGACTGCCGGCGGCTTAGGTCTGACCGGCGGGCTCACAACACTCCCTGGGCGATGTCCAGTGGCACCGGGGGGGGACCGTTTCCGGTGGGAACGCCACTCCAGTCCCCGCTGGGCAACCCCAGCTCGTGCGCGACGCGGATGTTGGGGCTCTACAGTTTGAGGTTGTGCGCGCGGATATCCGACAGTGTCCAGCGCCGCTGCGCGCGCAGGTGGGGCTGGCCGATCAGGGTTTCGCCGTCGGCCCGCACGAAGCCCAGATCGGAGATCACCTGCGAGGCCTCCCAGCCGTGATAGCGGTCCAGGTAGTTGCGATCGCCGGTGTAGCGGCCCGGATTTGACTCATCCAGCCACTGGCATTCCTTTGAGCAGTAGAAGCGGGTGCGGGTGGGTGGGTCCGGTATCACCTTGTGGCGGCGGTAGGCCTCGCTCACACAAGAGCCTTGGCAGGTCCAGCAGAACGGTGGCGCCATGTTGATGAAGTCAAGCGGCAGGAAGCCGGCCGCCGGGTCGCTGCCCTGGCGAAACGCCTCCCAGAAGGATCCGTACTCGGCATACCAGCCCGGGTACTTGTCCTCGAACCATTCGAAATCGCGCTCGTCCAGCGCATCAAAGCGCCAGAAGCTCAGCGGCCAGGCCGCGAACGCCAGGATCGCGTGCCGATGGTGGATTCCGGCCACCAACCGCTCCCGCACGCGCTCGAACATGTCCGGCGGGATGTCCAGCCCCAGCTTGCCGAGCTTCATGATGTAGGCGCGGTGCCAATCATCGCGGACCCAGCGGTCCCACTTGTCGATGAAGCACTCGGGGTCGGAGCGGTCCCGGGAGAAGTACTCGGTCACCACCGCCGAGAACACGTCGATGAACGCGTGGTTGATCCAGAATGCCTGTTGCAGGTCGCGCTCGATCAGCGGTGCGTTGTGGTCGTCCTGGAGCACGGTCAGCAGCGTCGCGTAGCCGTTTGAGATGTGGCGGGCCTCGTCCGACTGCACCGACAGATAAGTGGTCGGCAGGGTGAAGTCGCCGTTGCGCGCGGCCACGTCTGGGGTGGCCACGAACACGATGTTGGTGAACGCGGTCTCGGCCACCACCTGCAACGTGAACGCGCACTGGATCGGGTCCCCGACGATGAAGTGCGACAGCATGTTCAGCCCCGGGTTGGTCAGCACCGAACCTGAGAACGCCTTGGGCCCCAGGTTCCAGCCTGCCGGGTCCGGGACGTTCTTGGCGTACCAGCGCGCCAGCGCCATCTGCAGCCCGGTGTGGCGGATCTCGTCGACGAACTGCACGTGGTAGCCGTTGCGCAGCTCATTGTTGGGCACCGCGCTCATCAGCATCGACATGCAGCGGCCGGCCGCCACTTCAGCGTAGTTGGTGATCAAGATGAACGGCTTGAGAATCTCCAGCCAGCGCTCGTTGGCCTTGCCAGCCATGCCCGCGCGAACCGCCGCGTCGTGGCCGCCGTAGACGCGCTCGTCCTTCTCGAGCTCCATCGGCAGGTACTCGCGCATGATCTGGCGCATCGGGTCCTTGGCCTTGTGCGGGAACCGGTAGCGGGTGGGGTAGCGGACGACGGGCTGGTGGTAGTCGGGCTCCCAGCCCAGCCCAGCGCAGCGATGCGATCGTGGGTCTTGGTGATCCTGCGACGCGGTGTCGGCGCGGCCATCGGATCGTGTTCCTCTCGGCGGGGCTATTGCCAGCGCACGCTACGGCACGCCAACCGCCGCCCGCTCCGCCCGATCGCACGTCGTTGCCCGCTCTGCTTGTCACAATCTGACAATGGAGGCCGAGTCCTGGTCGGCGGAGCGCCTGGCGCCGGAAACCATCGCCGTGGTCCGGGACGAGCTTGACACGCTGGTCGCCAGGATCGTCGCAGCGGTCCGCGCGCAGAGCGCGGTCTACGGAGACGTGCTGGCAGCGCCCGAAGGGATGGGCATCCGGCTCGGAATCGAGCAGGCGATTCGGGCCTTCCTGGACGCGCTGGAGCACGGCATCCGTCCCGGGCGAGTCACGGATGAGGTCTGGCGCCGGCTGGGGGAGGCAGAGTTCCAGGCCGGGCGCAGCCTCGACGACCTGCGAGCCGCGTTCAGGGTCGGCACGCGCGCGGCCTGGCGCGGCGCGGCCGAGCTCGCCTCCCGCGCCGGGGTCTCGGCGCCGGAGGCGATCGCGCTGGTCGAGGCGATCTTCCTCTACGGCGACGAGCTCGCCACCGACGTGGTGGAAGGTTATCTGCGGATCCAGTCCGATCAGGCGGGGAGCGCGAGCGCCGGCGTCGCCGGCTCGCCGCGCTGCTGCTCGACCCGGCCGGGCAGGATGCCGAGGCGGTCGCCCGCGCGGCCGAGCTGGCGCGCTGGCCGATTCCCCTGCAGCTGGCGGTGCTGGCTCTGGCCGGCGAGGACGCCGGCCCGATCGCCCGCCGGCTGCACCTCGACGCACTGGTGGGGGCCGACGCCGGCGGCGCTTGGCTGGTGCTGCCCGACCCCGACGGCCCCGGACGGCGTGCCGGGCTGGCGCGGGCGCTGAGCGGCGAGCCGATCGGGCTCGACCCGGCGGGGGAGGTGGCCGCGCTAGGCCCGACGGTGTCCCCGCGTGACGCGCACCGCTCGCTGCGGTGGGCTCGGCTCACGCTCGCACTCTTCCAGCAGGGTGCGCTGCCGCGAGCGGATCCGCTCCGAGCCGAGGACCACCTCGCCGAGCTGATCCTGCTGCGAGACGGCGAGTTGGCGCGGGCGCTGGTCTCAGGGCGGCTGGCCGCGCTCGCGCCACTGCCGGCGCCCGAGCGCGAGCGGCTGCTGGCCACGCTGGCCGCCTGGCTGGCCCACCAGCGCCACACGCCTACGATCGCCGCCCAGTTGCACGTCCACCCCCAGACCGTGCGCTACCGCATCGGCCGCTTGCGTGAGCTGCTGGGCGAGATGCTGAACACACCCAACGGCCGCTTTGAACTCGAGCTCGCGCTGCGAGTACGGGCGAGCCTGGACTTTGGTTAGCCCGGTGCCGATGACGCGGTTTACCTTTCGCACCGTGGGAATCGGCCTCGTCGTGCTGTTGCTGTGCGCGTGCGGGCACTCAGGTCTCGCCGCTCCCGCCAAGTCCGCCCGGACCGCTACGCACGCACATGCCTTCACCCGGCCGCCGGCCACGCCGTGCCTCCCCAGCGCCCGCCGGGCGATGGCCCGCTTCCTGGCCGTGCCAACCGGGCGGATCGCCCTGGCCGCTTCCACCGGCAACAACTCGATGCCCCAGTGCTCGTTCAGGATTCGTGTCGCCCGCAAGACGCGCGTCGAGGCCACCGCCAACGTCGACAACGGGCCGCAGCCCTACTTCGTGCTTGAGCGGGCGGCGATCGAGGCCGCTCAGAAGTTCACTGTCTCGAGGATGATCGCCGCCCCGCAGGCGGTCACCGGGCTCGGGATCGAGGCCGACTGGTTCCCGGCCGAGACGCAACTGATGGCCACCGACGGGATCCGGCTGATCACGGTGTCGGTCACCTGGCGCGGCAGCTCCCAGGGCCGCAAGCGGGCACTGGCCGAGGCACTGACGCGTACCTACCTGAGCCGGCCCAGGGGGTCGGCCTCGAGGGCCAAGGGCTACCCGTGACGGGCGCAACGAGGACCCCGGTGACCGCACCATGCACGCGCCGGAAGTCTGACGCGGGCCTGCTCCGGACCGGAGGTCTGACGTGGGCCTGCTCCGGACCGGAGGTCCGCGTCGTAGTCCGGGTCGTAGTCCGGGTCGGTGCACGTTGCCGGGTACGCTGCCCCGCGTGGCCTTCATCGCTCTGATCACCGGCGCCTCCAGCGGGATCGGCGAGGCCACGGCCCGCCGGCTGGCCCGCGAACCGGGGGCCAGGCTGGTGTTGGTGGCGCGTCGGCAGGAGCGCCTGGAGGCATTGGCCGGCGAGCTCGGCGACGTCACAGTGATCGCGTTGGACTTGACCGAGCAGGGTGCCCCGCAGGCGGTGGCAGATGTCGTGGCGCGCGAGCACGGCGAGCTGCACCTGCTCGTCAACAACGCCGGCGCCGCCTGGCGCGGTCGCTTCGCCGAGACCGGCTGGGCCAACGTCGAGCGCCACATGAAGCTGAACTTCGAGGCGCCGGTGCGGTTGACGGAGGCGCTTCTGCCGTTGCTGCGAGCCACCGCCGGCAAACAAGCGGGCGCCAGCCCGCCAATCTCCATCGTCAACGTCGGGAGCACCGCCAGCCGTGTGTCGCGGCCCGACTCGGGGGCCTACTCGGCCAGCAAGTTCGCGCTGGCCGGCTGGAGCGATGCGCTGCACGCCGAGGAGCGCCCGCACGGGGTGCACGTCGGCCTCGTCCTGCCGGGGTTCGTCAGGACCGAGGGCTTCCCGGCCGCCGAGCTGATCGCCCGCGCGGCGACGCGCTGGCTGGTCTCCTCGCCTGAGGTGGTCGCCGAGGCGATCGTGGAGGCGGGGCCGGGCGGGAAGGCCGAGCGCTACGTCCCGCGCTACTACTGGATCGGTGCGGCGCTTCGCTTACTGGCCCCGGCGCTGGTGCGGCGGGCCACCGCCGGCGGCGCGCTGACGACCGCCACCAAGGCTGACGATGCGTGGTGAGCGAGGCCGGTCGGAAAAGCGAATCATGCGTTTGCTTTTCCGACCAGCCTCTGACCCTGCTGGTGGCGAGAGCTCTGGCGGAGATCCCGGCTACAGCACCGTAAGTTAGTAAACTACGGTGGTGTAACTACGCGAGCGAGGAGCTTTGGAATGAACGCAAGTGCGCGTCGCGTTGCCGTACTGGGCGGCAGCCGGATCCCGTTTGCCCGCCAGAATGGCCCCTATGAGAAGGCCTCCAACCAGGACATGCTGACCGCGACGCTCGATGCGCTGGTGACCAGGTTTGGGCTGCAAGGTGAGGTGCTCGGCGAGGTCGCCGCCGGCGCCGTGCTCAAGCACAGCCGTGATTTCAATTTGACGCGCGAATCTGTGCTGGGATCGAACCTCGCCCCGGAAACCCCCGCCTACGACGTCCAGCAGGCCTGCGGCACCGGTCTGGAGGCGACGATCCTGGTGGCCAACAAGATCGCGCTCGGGCAGATCGACGCCGGTATCGCCGGCGGTGTCGACACCACCTCCGACGCCCCGCTGGCGATCAACGAGGATCTGCGTCAGCTGCTGCTCGAGCTGAGCCGGACGAAGTCCAACACCGCCCGGCTGCGCGCGCTGACCCGGCTGCGCCCCCAGCAGTTGGTACCCGAGATCCCGCGCAACGCGGAGCCGCGCACCGGACTCTCGATGGGCGAGCACACGGCGCTGATGGCCACCGAGTGGGGGATCGGCCGCGAGGAGCAGGACGAGCTGGCGGTGGCCAGCCACCGTCGCCTCGCCGCCGCCTATGAGACCGGCTGGCTCGACGATCAGGTGGTTCCGTTCCTGGGTCTGGAGCGCGATCAGAACCTGCGTCCGGACTCCAGCGTTGAGAAGCTGGCCAAGCTGCGGCCGGTGTTCGGGGGACCCGAGGGGACAATGACGGCGGGCAATTGCACCCCGCTCAGCGACGGCGCATCGCTGGTGCTGCTGGCCAGCGAGGAATGGGCCGCCGCCCACGACTTCCCAGTGCTGGCCTTCCTGACCGCGGCCCAGACGGCGGCGGTCGATCACGTGCACAAGCGCGAGGGGCTGCTGATGGCGCCCGCCTACGCGATGCCCAAGATGCTGGCACGGGCGGGAGTGCGGCTGGGCGAGTTCGACTTTTATGAGGTCCACGAGGCGTTTGCGGCCCAGGTGCTGTGCACGCTGAAGGCGTGGGAGGACCCGGTCTTCTGCCGCGAGCGGCTGGGACTCGAGCAGCCGTTGGGCGCGATCGATCGCGACAAGCTCAACGTGCACGGCGGCTCGCTCGGGGCCGGGCACCCGTTCGGCGCCACCGGCGGGCGGATCGTCGCCGCGCTGGCTAAGGCGCTGCACGAGCAGGGTTCGGGCAAGGGTGTGATCTCGATCTGCGCCGCCGGCGGACTGGGAATCACCGCGATCATGGAGGCCGCGCAATGACCGACCGCTACCAGCAACTCGTCAACACCCCTATCGGCCGTGTCGTGACCAAGCAGCTAGGGCTGCCCAACCCGCCCACGCTGGAGCGCTACCGGCCGGGTCAGCCGGTGATCGCGGGGACCGTGCTGCTCGACGGAGCGCCGGGCGGCCGGCTGGCCGGTGCCATCACCGCGGTGCTGGCGGCGATCGAGGCCGACGTGGTGACCTCGATGGACGAGCGAGTACGCAGTGCTGCCGCCGACGCCATGCTCGAGGCCGGCATCTGGAATCCCGACGCGCCGACCGAGCAGCGCTTCAAGGCGCTGGTGTTCGACGCCACCGGGATCGATTCCAGCGACCGGCTTGTCGACGCCTGGGGGTTCCTCCATCCGACGATCCGCCGGATCGCCTCCAGCGGGCGCGTGATCGTGCTCGGTACGCCGCCCGAGGACTGCGCCGCCCCACCCCAGGCGATCGCCCAGCGGGCGCTGGAGGGCCTGGTGCGGGCGGTCGGCAAGGAGGTCAAGCACGGCGCGACCGCCCAGCTGCTGTACGTGCGCCCACGGGCCGAGAAGCAGCTCGAGTCCAGCCTGCGCTTCTTCCTCTCGCCAAGGTCGGCCTTCGTCTCCGGTCAGGTGGTGAGGATCGGCCCGGCGACGGCCAAGTCGGCGGCGATCGACTGGCAGGCCCCGCTCAACGGCAAGCTGGCGCTGGTCACCGGCGCGGCGCGGGGGATCGGCGCGGCGATCGCGCAGGTGCTGGCCCGAGACGGCGCGCACGTCGTCGGACTCGACGTACCGGCGATGGGCGATGAGCTGTCGGCCGTCGTGGGGCCTCTGGGTGGGTCCTCGCTGACCGCCGACATCACCGATCCCGACGCGCCGGCGACGATCGCCACGCACCTGTCCGAGCAACACGGCGGGGTCGACGTGGTCGTGCACAACGCCGGCGTGACGCGCGACAAGACGCTGGGACGGATGAGCCGGGACGTGTGGCAAATGGTGATCGACATCAACCTGGCCGCGCCGCAGCGGATCGACAAGGCCCTGTTCGAGCACGAGGCTGTGCATCCCAACGGGCGCATCGTGTGCGTTTCCTCGATCAGCGGCATCGCCGGCAACGCGGGTCAGACCAACTACTCGACATCCAAGGCAGGTGTGATCGGGTTCGTGCAGGCGTGGGCGCCGGCGCTGGCCAAGCGCGGTGTGACGCTCAACGCGGTAGCGCCGGGGTTCATCGAGACGAGCATGACCGCGGCGATGCCAATCGCCATCCGCGAGGCGGGCCGCCGGATGAACAGCCTCTCGCAGGGGGGCCTGCCGGTCGACGTGGCCGAGGCGATCGCCTGGTTGGCCAGCCCGGCCTCGGCCGGGGTCACCGGCAACGTCGTCCGGGTCTGCGGTCAGAGCCTGCTGGGAGCGTGAGCGATGGCCGAGCGTGAGCTGCGCAGCAGCCCTTCGATGACGGCCCTATTCGCGCGGGCGGGGGTGGCGATGATCCCGGGCGCGTCGCGGCTGCCGTTCGTCGGCGGAGGTGGCCGAGGCGACCGGATTCCCGAGCTGTCACTGACCCTGAGCGACGTGGGGATCGACCGCGACCGGCTGGCGGCCTACGACCGGGTGTGCGGCTTCGCACTCAGCGATCGCCTGCCCACCACCTACCCGCACATGCTCGCGTTTCCGCTGCACCTGGCGCTGATGACCGACGGGCACTTCCCGTTCCCCGCGATCGGGCTGGTGCACATCGCCAACCGGATCGTTCAGCACCGCCCGCTGGACGCGGGCGAGCGGCTTTCACTGCGCGTTTGGGCCACGCCGGTTCAGGCGCACCCGCGCGGGCGGCAGTTCTCGATCTGCTCGGAGGCGCGGGTGGGCGAAGAGCTGGTCTGGGAAGAGCTTTCGACGAACCTGCGGCGGGGCGGACGCTCGGGTACCGGTGACGGTGACGGTGCCGGGGGCGACGGCAAGCGCGGACGCGGCGCGACCGCAACCGCGGCCGGCGAGGAGCTGCCTGCCAGCGCCACCTGGCGCCTGCCCGGCGACCTCGGCCGCCGCTATGGCTCGGTGTCAGGCGACCTCAACCCGATCCACGTCCACACGCTCAGCGCCCGTCTATTCGGCTTCAAGAGCGCGATCGCCCACGGCATGTGGACCAAGGCGCGCTGCCTGGCGGCGCTGGGCCGGCGGCTGCCCGAAGCGTTCGCCGTCGAGGTGTCCTTCCGGCGCCCGATCCTGCTGCCCGCGACGGTGCAGTTCGCCCAGGCGACGTCGGATCACGGCATCCGGTTCGGGGTCCGTGACGCCAAGCAGGGCACGCCGCATCTGGATGGGGTCGTGAGCTTCGGCACCTGAGGGCGCCCGATCGGTACGCGCGGCTTCGCGCGGTCACCGGTTACGCCTGGTTGTCGTCGAAGTCGTCGAACAGCGCCGCCAGGCGGTCAAGCACCCGGGCGGCGGTCAGCAGCTCGTCGTGGCTGAACTCCTGCAACGCCGCCCGCCAGCGCGGCTCGAGGCGCGCATGGCGCTCCTGGACCACGGCGCGGCCGCGCTCGGTCAGTGAAACCATCACGACCCGCTTGTCACTCTCTGAACGGGTCCGATCGACGAGCCCTGCGGCGGCGAGATGATCGAGCATCGGCGTCACGGTGGCAGGGGACAGATCGGCCGCGAAGGCGAGCTCACGAGATGACAGCCCGGTGCTCTCGGCCAGCCCGAACAGCAGCCCATACTGGGCGTAGCTGAGCTGCCCCGGACGATGGGTGTCGCGGCCGCGCAGGCGCCGCACAGCACCCATCGCGGCCTTGAACGATCGCCCGACCCTGGCCAGCGGCTCGAGGCCGGCCTCTGGGACTCCCGCCGGCTCTGGGTCGACCTCCGCCCTGCGCTCCATCGCCGCCGGGGTCATCACGCCGCCATCGCCTCGCCGAGCGCCCCGGGCGGCGCGGCCTTCGAGCTGGCCGCTCGCGCCGCGCGCTCGGCGCGCATCAGGATCACGCACGGCACGATCGCCAGCGCGGTGATCCCGGCTGAGGCCCAGAACGCGGTGCCGTAGGCCGATGCCGCGCCCGACAGCGTATGCACGCCGGTCAGCGCACGCTGCAGTACCACCGCCAGCAGAGCAGTGCCGATCGAGCCGCCTACGCGCTGCAGCACGTTGAGCTGCGGCGTGGCGTGTGCCAGCTCGGAGCGCTCCAGCGACGCGAACGCGGCCGCCATCGCCGGCATGAACGCGAACCCGATCCCGGTGCCGCGGAGCAGCATCGCGAACGACAGCCACACGATCGAGGTGTGGTCGCCGATCAGGCCGAACGGCACTGTGGCGACGGTGGTCAGGATCACTCCGAACAGGGCCAGCGGGCCACCGCCCATCCGGTCAGACAGCTTGCCGGCCAGCGGCATCACGAGCGCGGCGCCAAGCCCCTGCGGTGCCGTCAGGAGGCCGGTGTCGACGACGTTCATGTGGCGAACGCCCTGCCAGTAAAGCGGCAGCAGGATCATCCCGCCGAACAGCGCCGCCCCCAGGCAGAACATCGCAATCGAGGCCGAGGCGAACGTCGGCCGGCGGTAGAGCCGGAGGTCCAGCAGCGGTTTGGGCACCCGTAACGCGTGGACCGAGAAGATGGCCACCAGCGCCAGGCCGGCGATGACCGGGATCATCACCTTGGCGGCAACGAAGCTGCCGGTGATCCCGATCTCGGCCAGACCATAGGTGACCAGGGGCAGCCCGGTGGCCATCAGCGCAAGGCCCAGGTAGTCCAGCCGGTCAGAGGGTCCGGGCGCGATCCGCGGCAGCACCCGCAGCGCGGCGACCACTGCGGCGATCCCGATCGGGAGGTTGACGAAGAAGATCCAGCGCCAGCTGGCGTTGTCGAGGATCAACCCGCCGATCGTCGGGCCGAGGATCGGGGCGAGCATCGCCGGGACCGCCACGATGCTCATTACGCGCCCCATCCGCTTGGGTCCGGCGGCGTCGGCCATCATCAGCTGGCCGATCGGCAGGATCATTCCGCCGCCGATCCCCTGCAGCACCCGGAACACGATCAGCTCGGTGGCCGAGGTCGCCAGACCGCAGAGCGCCGACCCGGCCGTGAACAGGACCACCGAGACTATGTACACCGGCTTGGCGCCGAAGCGGCGCGCTGCCCAGCCGGTGATCGGGATCACCGCCGCCAGCGACAGCATGTAGCCGGTCACCACCCACTGGATCTCGGCGATCGAGGAGTGCAGCTCGCGCCCGAGCGTGTCCAGCGCGACATTGACGATCGTCGTGTCGAGGATCGACATGATCGATCCGACGATCACCACAGCGCTGATCCGCCAGACGTAGGCGTCGATCCGGTCAGGATCGTCAGTCAAGGTCGTCCCCAGGAATGATTAGGTACCGAACCATTCGGTTCCTAAGCATAACAACAATGATCGCGTCGTCAAGCGCCTGCCAGTCGTCAAAGGCGGTCCGCCTGGACCGTTCGTCAGTCTGATCCGGCGGGCCTGGATTGGATCGACGCTGGGGCTGCGCGGTGATCGATTTACGCAGGATCTGAGGCCACAAAGAGGCGGTTGCGTCCGCCGCCGTCTATCGTCCGAGGTTGATGACCACGTTTGCAGACCTCGGACTCGCTCCTGACATCCTCGCCGCGATCGGAGATGTCGGCTACGACGCTCCGAGTCCGATCCAGGAGCAGGCGATCCCGCCGCTGTTGGAGGGACTCGACGTGATCGGGCAGGCGCAGACCGGCTCGGGCAAGACGGCGGCCTTCGGCCTGCCGATGCTTCAGTACGTCGACCCGTCCGAGAATGACGTTCAGGGATTGGTGCTGACCCCGACGCGTGAGCTCTGCATCCAGGTCACCCAGGCGCTGCGCGCGTACGGCAAGCGCAAGGGCGTCGACGTGGTGGCGGTCTTCGGCGGCGCGCCGATCCGCAGCCAGCAGGCCCAGCTGCGGGCTGGAGGCCAGGTGGTCGTCGGCACGGTCGGGCGAGTCAAGGACCTGATCTCCCGTCATTCGCTGATGCTGCACTCGTGCCGGTTCGTCGTGCTCGACGAGGCCGATGAGATGCTCGACCTCGGCTTTCTGGAAGACGTGGAGCGAATTCTGTCGCTGACTCCCTCCAGTCGCCAGACCGCGCTGTTCTCGGCGACGATACCGCCCGAGATCAAGCGGCTGGCCGATCAGTACCTGTATCACCCGGTCACGGTCAAGGTCAAGACCGACACCCTGACAGTGGACACCGTCGAGCAGTTCGCGCTTGAGGTCTCGCCGCGGGACAAGCCCGAGGCGCTGGCGACGGTGCTCGAGGCCGAGCGTCCTGAGCAGGCGCTCGTGTTCGTGCGCACCAAGATCCGCTGCGAACAGCTGTATCGCTCGCTGCGTGACAAGGGGATGAACGTCAAGGCGCTGCACGGCGACATGACCCAGGGCGCTCGCGACGGGGTGATGATCTCATTCAAGGATGGTCGCCTGCCGCTGCTGATCGCCACCGACGTGGCCTCCCGGGGGCTCGACATCTCCGGCATCTCGCACGTGATCAACTTCGACGTGCCCATGTCACCCGACGTCTACGTCCACCGGATCGGGCGAACCGGCCGCGTCGGGCGAAGCGGGCGCGCGATCACGTTTTACGAGCCCCGCCAGGCGCGCGACATCCAGGCGATCGAGCGCCACGCGGGCGTCAAGCTGTCACCCTGGGTCAAGGGTGCGCATGTCGCGCCGACCCCGGTCAAGGCGCTCCCGCGGCGCCACTCCAAGCCGCGGGTCTCGGCCAACGGTGATGCCGGGCCGCCGCGCAAGCTGATCCTCTCCGGGGGTCGTGCCGCCGGGCTGGAGCCGTCGGACATTGTCCACGCCATCACCGCCGCCACGGGGCTCGACGGCGAGGCCGTCTCCAATGTTCGCGTGCTGGAGCGCTTCGCGTTCGTCGATGTGCCCGAGGTCGAGGCCAGCCGGGTGGTCCAACTCACCGGCGGGACCGAGGTGCGCGGGCACACGCTGCGAATCGAGCCGGCCAAGAGCTGAGTCCTGGAGGGCGCGGACTTGGGCGGCCGTCGCTGCTGCCCCGGTCTGTCAGATCGCTGTCAGCTGGTCGGCCGTCGGCGCGACTTCGGGCCTCGCGACCGTGTTGGGCTCTCTGACAGCCCGCGCAAAGCGGGTCCGCTACAACCCTCGGAGGTGACGCGATGCGTCTGCAATCGCTCTTCCGCAACTCGTCGACGACCACCCTTGGATCGGGCGCGACGCCGATCGCCAGCAAGCCGCTTCCGGCGGGCTCGCCGTTGTTGGCGCTCGCCTACCTGCACGTTCAGATCACCGGGGCGAGCGGAAATCAGGTGGAGGTCGACTGCACGTTGACCGCCAACGGCACATCGCTGACCCGCAGCCTGATCGTGGAGAAGGGCACCCACACCCAGGCCGGAACGATCCCGCTGGCGTTGCCGGCCCCGGCGACCACAACTGCCCAGAGCGCCGCCGTCAGCTGCGACGACGCCGCCTCGACCGGCTCGCCCACCGTCGACGTGGCGACCATGATCAACGCCCTGCAGACCGCCAGCAACGGCTAGCCATAGCTAGTGGCCGTCCCCGTAAGTGCGGCCGCTCGATTGCGAGCGTATTTAGGGGGAGCGGCCACTAGCTCTGCAGTCGGGCTGACGCGATCCGCGGTCCGGGCGGCGACGATCCACCCGGATCGCGGGTAGTGTCAGGCGCATGAGCACAGCCAACATGAACACGACCCACGGCACGATCGCGCTCGAGCTGTTCGACGACGCCGCGCCCAAGACCGTCTTCAATTTCCGTAAGCTCGCCGGCGAGCACTTCTACGACGGGATCATCTTCCATCGCGTGATCCCTGACTTCATGATCCAGGGCGGATGCCCCCAGGGCACCGGTACCGGTGGCCCGGGCTACACATTCGAGGATGAGTTCAACGAGCACAAGATCGTCCGCGGCGCTCTGGCGATGGCCAACGCGGGGCCCAACACCAACGGCTCGCAGTTCTTCATCGTCACCGCCGACAGCGCCCCCTGGCTGGACGGTAATCACACGGTGTTCGGGCAGGTGACCGCGGGGATGGATGCCGTGGACGCGATCGAGGCTGTTCCAACCGGCGCGCAGGACCGGCCCAAGGACCCGCCGAAGATCGAGTCGATCGAGCTGGATCCGGCTTAGCCATGGCTAGCGTCGAGCAGACGACGGCCGGTTGCACCGACTCCGCGACGACGATCGCTGTCGAGAACCCGGCGACCGGCGAGCAGATCACCACCGTCCCCGTCCTGTCGGCGGCGGACTTAGAAGCGATGGCCGGCCGGGCCCGCGCTGCCCAGCCGGGCTGGGAGGAGCTCGGGTTCGACGGGCGCGCGCGTGTGTTGCGCCGCGCGCAGAAGTGGATGCTGGACAACCCCGATCGGGTGATCGACATCGTCGTCTCGGAGACCGGCAAGACCCACGAGGATGCTCAGCTGGCCGACTTCGGCTACACGATGACCGCGCTCGGATTCTGGGCCAAGGAGGCGGCCGGGTATCTCGCCGACGAGCGTTTGCCGTCCTGGAACAACCCCCTAGCGGCGGGCAAGAAGCTGACCATCCGCTACGCACCCGTCGGCCTGATCGGCGTGATCGGGCCGTGGAACTATCCGATCGCCAACTCGTTCGGCGACTGCATCCCCGCGCTGGCGGCCGGCAACAGCGTGATCCTCAAGCCCAGCGAGGTCACGCCGCTCAGCTCGCTGCTGATGGCCGAGATGATGCGCGAGTGCGGTCTGCCCGAGTACGTCTTCCAGGTCGCCACCGGCGATGGGGCGACCGGCGCGGCGCTGATCGAACAGGTCGACTGCGTGATGTTCACCGGCTCGACCAAGACCGGCCGGGCCGTGATGAGGGCGGCGGCGGAGAAGCTCGTGCCCTGCTACCTGGAGCTCGGCGGCAAGGACCCGATGATCGTTTGCGCCGACGCCAACCTCGACCGGGCGGCCAACGCCGCCGCGTTCTATTCGATGAACAACGCCGGCCAGGTGTGTATCTCCATCGAGCGCTGCTACGTGGAGTCGCCCATCTACGACGAGTTCGTCCGCAAGGTGACCGACAACGTCCTCAAGCTGCGCCAGGGGGCGCCGCAGGGCGTGGGGACGGTCGAAGTCGGCGCGGTGATCTTTCCGCCTCAGCTGGAGATCGTGGCTGACCATGTGCGCGACGCGGTGGAGAAGGGCGCCAAGGTCCTGACCGGCGGGCACTCCCGGCCCGGCCCGGGTCGCTTCTACGAGCCCACGGTGCTGGTCGACGTTGATCACTCGATGAAGTGCATGCAGGAGGAGACCTTCGGGCCGACACTGCCGATCATGAGGGTTGCCGACGCCGACGAGGCGGTCCGGCTGGCCAACGACTCGGAGTACGGGCTGCAGGCCAGCGTCTGGACGGGCGACGTCAAGCGCGGCGAGGCGATCGCGCGGCGGCTGCAGGCGGGTTCGGTGTGCGTCAACGACGCCCAGATGAACTACGCCGCGCTGAACTTGCCGATGGGGGGCTGGAAGGCCTCCGGGATGGGGACCCGGCACGGCGCCAATGGGATCCGCAAGTACACCAAGGTCCAGTCGCTGCTGATCACGCGTTATGCGCTCAAGCGCGAGCCGTTCATGTTCCCCTACCGTCCGGGCCGCACGCTGGCGCTGCGGCGGATGCTGAAGCTGCTCTACGGGCGCCGCAGCGGGGACTGAGCCGGCGGGGGCTGACCGCGCCGCGGGCACCGCGCGCCGGGCCTGAGGCCGCGGAAGCTTAGCCGCCGGTGCCGTAGGCGTTGTAGACGCCGCCGTAGAACAGTGGCAGGGCGGGGTCGGCGGCGTATCCGAGGTGCTTGAGCCCGAACAGGTCCTCGATGCTGGCCAGCAGCGAGAAGTGGTTGAAGTAATCGAGCGTGTCGGTGCTGCCGGGCTTGACGTACTTCGAGATCAGCAGCAGACCGACCTGGCCGCCGCCTCCCGTCGGCGTCACCTGACCGCCGGATGACGTTGGGGTGGTCGTCGTGGGGGTGGTGCTTGTGGTCGGGGTCGTGGTCGTGGTGGGGATGGTGGTCGTGGTGGTGGTGGTGCTGGTGGTCGTGGTCGTGATCGTGGTGGGGATGGTGGTCGTGGGCGTGGACGTCGTGGGAGTCGTCGTCGTGCCGGTGGTCGGCGCCGTGGCTGTGGTGGTCGGGCCACTTGGCGCCGCGGGTCCGGCGCTCAGGTTCGGGTATTTGGGGTTGTCACAGCAGGAGCTCGGGTCCGCGTCGGCCCCGGTCTGCGGAGCCTGATCGGCGGTGATCGCGATCAGGCCGTCGGCTTTGTAGGCCGCCGACTGCTCGATCTCCGGCACGATTGTGCGAAGGAACGCGTCGGCCGGCGCCATCCCGGCCGGCTTGCCGGTGGCGCATGGCTGAGGATCGCCGTCGTCACATGGGCCGGGGAAGATGTAGACGACCGATGGAGTCGCGCGCTCGGACTTCAAGTCGGTCTTCAACGCTGCCAGGCCGACGTCGTTGGTGGCGCAGGTGGTGGGGTCGATCAGCGAGTGGAAGTACACGAACGGGTTTCGCCAGGTCACGTATGGGTCACCCGGGCGCGGCGCCTGGTCGGCGTCGATGCCACCCAGCGTGGGGTGCCGGCACGTCTTCGGCTGCCCGGTGGGGCCGCCGTCGACACCCTCGATGTAGGCCTTCCAGGTTTGGCCGTCGGCGGTCAACTGGTCGGCCAGCGTTGACGTGCGCAGCGGATACACGCAACCGCTCCCCTCCACCTCGCCATCCTTGACGATCGTGCCCGGGGTGATATCGGCGAAGGTGGGGCAGTCGCCGGCGGTCTGCTCGGTCGGGCCCTGGCCGCTGATCAGCGCGATCGAGTTCGCCAGCGAGCCCTGCGTGACCGCGTAGTAGTTGGGGAGCAGTTCGCCCTGCCCGACCAGCGTGCGGGCCAGGTAGGGGTCGGTGGAGCGCGCGCCGAAGCTCTGCTTGTAGCCCACGGTGGAGAGCACGATCATGAACACGTGCTTGACCGGAGGGAGCGTCGACGACGGCGTGCTACTGGTGGTCGTCGAGCCGCCGCCGCCGGAGCCCTGGTTGTTCGACGATGAGGGGGAGGTGACCGTCTGCGCGGTCTGGGCCGGGACCGTCACGGTGACCGTGCCTCCGCCTGAGCCGCCACCGCCCGAAGAAGCGGACGACGGAGGCACGCCCGCGTTCGAACTCGCCTGGCTGGTCGGTGTCCTGGATAGCGAGACCGACACCAGCAGCGGGCCGCCGGTGGCACTCTGGGCGACCGAGCCCACGGATGAGCCGATCAGGGCGCCGAACGCGAGCAAGCCCATCACCGCGACCGCCGCTGCCCGAGGTTGCAATGACGAGAGCCGGTCCAGCCAGTCGCGCGCCGGTGTCCAAGGGGTCTCGTCCAGATCGCGTAGGGCCCCGACTGGGACGCCGGTCGGGATGCCGGTCGCCGCGGGCGCTGCCTTCTCCCTGAGCAGCTCGGCGACGGCTGCCGGCAGAGTTCCGCGGCGGGCGCCGCACTCGACGCAGTAGCGCTGATCGTGGGCCAGCCGGGCGCCGCATTCGGCGCACCAAGGCATCGAGGGCGAGTCAGACGGCTCGTCCGGGGCGGCTTCGATCACGAACCATAAGTCTCCCGCGCGCCGGGGTCCCAAGTGTGATCATGATGTTGTCGAGGTCGCTTGGACTGTCCGCGCTGGCCGGGGTTCGCGCGGCGTCGTCGGTCTGGCGGTGCGATCACGAGTTGTTCACAAGACCCACCGGCTCGATCCCGATACTACGCCGCGCGACATGCCGCCAAAACCTCAGCAGACACCGTGGCAAGCGATCGGAGAACAGCCGACGGTCGACCTCTCACACGCTCAGCCGGCCATGGCCGGGCAGGACCCGACGATTGGCGGAGAACCGACTAATCCCCCGGCCCACGCCCCGGCGCCCGCGGTGGCACCGCCTCCAGCGCTGGCGATGCCGACAGGCGATCGCTGCAGCGCCTGCGGCGCGCCGATGGCCAGCGACCAGCGCTACTGCGTCGAATGCGGCGAACGCCGCGGCGCGGCGAGGTTCGCGCTCCCGGCGCCCGGGCCGGCGGTCGACTCGGCCGCCATGTCCCGGCGCGTTCGCCATCGTCCCCGGATGTCGCCGAGCGCGACGCTGATCGCGGGCGTCGGAACGCTGCTGCTGGCGATGGGCATCGGCGTGCTGATCGGGCACCTCGGAAACGGCTCCACCCAGCGCGCCGCCGCTGCTCCATCGGTGCATGTGACCGTGGGCGCCGGCGGTGGTGGCGTCAACACAAACGCCAGCGCCGGGACATCCGGCGCCACGGACAGCTCCGCCTCGTCCAAGTCGCACAAATCGTCGAACAAGGCGAAGAGTACGACCGCAACGACGGCGGTCAAGACGGTCCAGGCGCCTCCGCCCCCGACCGTGACCATCGGCGCCAAGGGAAGCGGCGCCGGGTATCAGCACGGCCACTTCACCGGTAACTTCTTCGGACCGTGACCGACCTGTGGACGCCGCCACGCGCGGGCTGACCGATGCGGCCAAAGCTGATCAAGCCCAGAGGCCCGGGAGCCAGCGACAAAACCGCCGGCGCGTCGCTGTCGGACCCGGGCATGAGCCAGACGATGACTACACAGTTCGAGTCAGGGAGCCTGGCGACGCCGGCCGCCGCCACCGTGCCCGTCCGCGGCGGACTTCATGAAGGGGCCGGCGGCACCGTCGATCTGGAGCGGCGACGCGAGCAGCTCACCGCCCGGGTCGCCGAGCTGCAGTGGGATCTCGGCGGACTGGTCTACGAGATGGCGATCAGGGATCGGATCCGCGTCGACGTTCTGGTCAGGCGCGCGGCGCTGCTCCAGGACGCCGATGCCGAACTGGGCGAGGTCGAGCGAATCCTACGGATGGAGAAGCTGGGGACCGCGGGTTCCTGCGGCTCATGCGGAGCGCCGCACAGCAGCGGCGCGGTGTACTGCTGGCAGTGCGGCCAGTCGCTGCTCCCGCAGGTCAGTGGCGACCAGATCGTGGCGCCCTAGCGCTTCGGCCTCAGCCGAAGCGGCCGGTGACGTAATCGCTGGTGCGCGGATCGCGCGGGTTGGTGAAGATCCGGTCGGTGTCGTCGTATTCAACCAGGGTGCCGGATCGCACAGCGCCGGCGCTCAAGCTGAAGAACGCGGTTCGATCGGCGACCCGGGCGGCCTGCTGCATGTTGTGGGTCACGATCACGATTGTGTACCGGCGTTTGAGCGTGTGCATCAGCTCCTCGATCAATGCCGTCGCGACCGGATCCAGCGCCGAGGCGGGCTCGTCGAGCAGCAGCACATCGGGCTCGATCGCCGTTGCGCGGGCGATGCACAGCCGCTGCTGCTGACCGCCTGAGAGTCCCAGCGCACTGTCGCGCAGACGGTCCTTGACCTCGTCCCAAAGTGCTGCGCCGCGCAGCGACCGTTCGACGCGCTCGTCGAGGTCGGCCTTGAGGCCGAGGTTGCGCGGCGCCCAGGCGACGTTGTCGTAGATCGACTTCGCAAACGGATTGGGCTTCTGGAACACCATCCCGATCCGGCGCCGGACCTCGACGCGATTGACCCGGCTGCCGTAAAGGTCGTGGCCGCGGTAGAGCATCTGGCCCTCGAGCCTGAAGCCGGGCACCGCGTCGTTCATCCGGTTGATACTGCGCAGGAAGGTCGTCTTGCCGCAACCCGAGGGTCCGATGATCGCGGTGACGACGTTGCCATAGATCTGCATCGTCGTCGGGTCCAGCGCGCGGTTCTCGCCGTAGAAGATCGACGCCGCCTTGACATCGAAGACGACTTCGTGTGCGGTGGCGGACATGGCGCCGTTCGCTCGCCCGGCGACCGCCGGTCGCACGGGCGCATCGGTCTGGATCCGCACCCGCGGGCGGACCGCTCTGCCGTCCCAGGCCTGATCGCCGCTCAGTTGCGGGGACGTCATCCGGACAGCTTCCTGCCGCTGCGGGCCAGCAGCACCCTGGCGCCGACGTTGGCCAAGAGGATGGCCGCGAGCAGCACGAACGCGGCGCCCCAGGCGCGTGAGAATCCAGACGGGTCGTCACCCTCGGACAGGTTGAAGATCATCACCGGAATGTTCGGGAGTGGTTGGCCGAAGACGTTGAGGGTCACGCTGTTGGGGACCGTCGAGGTGAGCAGGAGCAGCGGTGCGGTCTCCCCGGCGGCGCGGGCGACCGCGAGGATCGTAGCGGTCAGGATGCCGCCGATCGAGCTGGGCAGGATCACGCCGACGACTGTGCGCCAGTGGCTGACACCCAGCGCCTCGGCGGCTTCGCGCAGACTGCCCGGCGCGCGTAGCAGCACCTCCTGGCTGCCCCTCGCGATCAACGGCAGCATGATGATCGCCAGTGCGACCGAACCAGCCAGCCCGGTTTCTCCGTGGCCCGCGACCATCAGCCCGAAGATGACTACGCCGACGACGATCGACGGCAGCCCCTGCATCGCGTCGAGCGCGCCGCGGATCAAACGCTCCGATCGTCGGTTCGCATATTCGGTCGCGTAAAGCGCCACCAGCACCCCGACCGGCATAGCGATCACGGTCGCGAGCGTGACAATCAACCCGGTCCCGATGATCGCAGGGGCGATGCCGCCGCTCGAGCCGCCGAACAGCGGCGGATCCTGGGTGAGAAAGTGCCAGCTCAGCGCGCCGCCTCCCCGCTGCGCGACCGAGTAGACGACGATCGCCAGCACCGCCACCGCGATCATTGCCGAGACCCTGGCCCCGATGTCGGCCACGCGGCTGACCAACTGGCGGCGGCGCAGATTGCCCGAGGCGGTCAACGGCGCGGTCGGGTCGAACAGGGCCGAGTCGGTCATCGCGCGATCGTGAACTGGTGCGTGAAGCGGCGCGAGATCCGTTGCGCGAGCAGGTTGGTGACCAGGCCGATCACCAGCAGGATCGCGGCCAGGTAGAACATCGACGACCGGTAAAGGCCGGCCGAACCCGAGAATTGATCCGCAATCCGGCTGGCGATCGTATCGCCGGTCTCAAACAGCGAGCCGTGGATCGCGTTTCCGGCGCCGATCACCTGCGTGACTGCGATCGCCTCGCCCAGCGCACGCCCCAGGCCGAGCAGCGCGGCGGCGATCACGCCCGGAGCGGTGGTTGGGAGCACCACTCCGCGCACCGTCTCCCAGCGGGTGGCGCCGAGCGCCTCGGCCCCCTCCCGCAGCTCACGCGGAACGGTCAGGAACAGGTCGCGGCTCAGCGAGGCGATAATCGGGAGGATCATGATCGTCAGGATGATTCCTGCGGTGAAGACGCCGGACCCGATGGTCTGCGGGGCCCCGAACAGCGGGATGAAGCCGAGTGCGCCGTGCAGCCACGGCTCTAGGTGCCGCTGGACGAACGGCGCCAGCACCAGGATGCCCCAGAAGCCGACGATCACGCTGGGGATCGCCGCCAGCATCTCGACTAGCGGACCGATCACGCTGCGCACTCTTCCCGGCGCCAGCATCGCCAGGTAGAAAGCGACCGCGATCCCGAGCGGCGTGGCGATCGCCAGCGCCATCGCCGAGCTCAGCACCGTGCCGAAGATCATCACCGCGGCGCCGAAGACACCGAAGTTCGGCTCCCAGGCGCTGTGGCCGAGGAAACCGAAGCCGAACTTGGAGAACGCGCTTCCGGCGCCGCTGAAGACCTGATAGACGATTTCCAGCATCACCGCGAGCATCAGCAGCACGGCCAGCGCGCACAAGCCGTGTAGCACGCCGTCTGCCCCGCTGTTGGCCGATCCGCCCCGCCGGCGCGCTGGCGCGCTTAGGGGCAGGCGACCGGCAGGCCTGACCCTTACCGACATGGCGCGGGAGCGTATTGGAAACCGGCCCGCCCGCCCTGGGCCTGTCGACAATCGTTACACGATTTTCAATCCCGGTTCACATCGGCGCAACAGGTGGCCGCCGCCCCTCCCGGATGCTACGGCCGCTTCCACAACGGCCGGATTCACTTACTCGCACTAAAGGAGCTTCATTTGCAACGCAAGAGGTTGATCAGCCTGACTGTTGCAGCGCTGGTTGCAAGCATGACCGCGGCGACGGCGATCGCCGTGGCCGCGGGTTCGCTGACCGGCGCCGGGTCCACGCTCGTCGCGCCGCTGATGGCTCACTGGCAGTCGGACTTTCAGCACAGGACCGGTATCTCGGTCACCTACGGCGCGGTGGGATCCGGAACCGGGATCGCCGACGTCACCAGTCGCTCGGTCCAGTTCGGGGCCTCTGACGCTCCGCTAACCCCGGCCCAGGCGGCCGCTTGCCACGGCTGCGTCCAGATGCCCTGGGGCCTGACCGCGACGGCGGTCGCGATCCACGTCAACGGCCTGCGCAGCATCCACCTCACCGGCCCGGTGGTCGCCAAGATCTACCTTGGGCAGATCACCAGCTGGAACTCCCCGCAGATCAAGAACCTCAACAAGCACACCAACCTCCCGGCGCTGAAGATCACGCCGGTTTTCCGCAGTGATGGCTCCGGGGACACCTACGCGTTCACCAACTTCCTCTCCAAGGAAAGCTCGACTTGGAAGTCACGGATCGGGTTCGCAACTGCGGTCAGCTTCCCGACGGGCGTCGGAGGCAAGGGCAACTCGGGCGTTACCGCGCTCGTGGGCTCGACCAACGGCTCGATCGGCTACATCGCCGCTTCGTACCTGATCGGGCGCGGCCTCGGGGTCGCCGCGCTGCAGAACGCAGCCGGCAACTACGAGTTCCCCAATTACTCCAACATCGAGGCGGCCGGACAGACGGTCACCAGTGTGCCAAGCAACAACGAGCTGCACATCGTGGATCCGCCGAGCAGCGCCAGCAGCGCCTATCCGCTGTCGACGTTCACGTACGTGATCGTGCCCAATGTCTCAAGCAGCGCATCGCTGCTCAGCAAGTTCATCAAGTACGCATTGGGCACGGGACAGCAGTTCGGGCCGGCGCTCGACTTCGCCCCGATCCCCAAGGTTGTCATCAAGGCGGCCGACAAGACCCTGAAGTCGCTACATAGCTAGGTGCAGCGCATCGGGTTCCTGCGTCCCGGGGTGGCGATCGCCACCCCGGGCACGCACCCCGTTTCACCGCGTCTGGCAGGCTGGGATCCTGAGCGTCTGCCAGGCGAGGTTGGCGTGTGATTCGTGGGGCGCCAGCCGGCGCTGCAGCCGCTTGATCGTGTTCAGCGGATCCCCGCCCGCGTTGAGCGTCTTCAGGGCCGATCGCATAGCGCCCAGTTCCGACGCGAGCGCTCCGAGCGCGGTCGCATAAGTGCGCGAGGATGCGCTTGAGACCTGCAGCGTCTTCAGGTCCCTCAGTTCTGGCGAAAAGGCGTCGACGCCGCGTGTGATGAAGACCGACGCTGCGGCCGGCGTGGCGGGGGTAGGGATAGCGTCCGCGCGGCCCACGGCGACGTTGCAGATCCGGGTGGCCGTCGTACGTAGCTGGGAATTGGAGAGCGAGTCAGCGCCGCAGCCGTCTAGGACCACCCCTGCCACCACGAGGATGCTCAGCAGCTTGGCGCGTCTCATTTCAGCTGCAGCCCGAGCAGCGGCTCAAGCTGGGCGACGGTCTGCTCCGCCAGCAGGTCGCGGTGCTCAGAAGCCATCGCGCGTGACTCGAAGCGCGCGCTGGGCGAGCTCGACGACTCCTTCGCCAAACGACTTCAGGTAAGGATCGTCGGTGGAGCCGGCAAGCGAGCGCTTGTAATTACCCTCCATGAACACGACCGCCTTCCACAGCGCCAGCGCCACATACCAGTCCAGCGCCCCGACCAAGCGGCCTGAGAGCTCCTCATAGCGGGCGACCAACTCCTTGCGAGTCGGGAATCCGGGGCTGCGGGTGACGCTCTGCAGATTGAACTTCAGGCTCGGCTCGTCGTCGGCCTGGGTCCAGTGGATCATCATGTAGCCGACGTCGGCGAGCGGATCTCCGATCGTCGCCATCTCCCAGTCGAAGATCGCCACCAGACGGGCCGGAGCGTCCGGCGCGAACATCGTGTTGCCGAGCCGGTAGTCGCCGTGGACGATCGTCGCGGGCGGCGACTGCGGGACATTGGACTCCAGCCACGCCCCCACCTGTTCCACCTCATCGAGCTCGCGCGTTCGGTTGTGCTCCCACAGACCGCCGAACCGGCGCAACTGGCGCTCCAGGTAACCGGTTGGTTTACCGAAGCCGTCCAATCCGATCGCTGTCCAGTCGACGGCGTGCAGTTCCACCAGCGCATCGATCAGCTGGTCGGCAATTTGCTCGCGCTGCGCCGGATTGTCGAGCGCCGGCGGGATCGCATGGGTGATCACCTCGCCTGAGACCTGCTCCATGACGTAGAACGGAGCGCCGATCACGTGCTGATCGGCGCACACGGCCAATACCTTCGGCGCCCGCACGGGTGTCGGCTCCAGCGCGCCGAGCAGGCGAGCCTCCCGCAGGACATCGTGGGCGCTGGGCGGTAATGGTCCGCGCGGCGGGCGCCGCAGCACAACGCCGGTCGACAGCGCGAAGGTGACGTTGGAATGTCCGTCGCCGATTGGTGTGAGTCGAAGATCGGCCGGCGCGGGCAGGCCGCTGTTGGCGAGAAACTCGCGCAGCGGTTCGAGCACCACCAGAGGCTCGCGCTGGTTGGCCGCGCCCTCGGCGTGGGTGGCGACGATGTCATCTGGAGCAACGGTCGCGCTCATGTCGCCACGCAGCGTACCGGCGCCGGTTTGCGGGCGGCGCGCTCGGTCGCGCTCGGCGGCTGGCGCCGGGCCCGGTCGCGCTCAGGCTGCTCGGTCGCGCTCGGGCGGCTGGCGCCGGGCCCGGTCGCGTTCAGACGGCCAGGGCGGGGTGACCGGCGATCACGCGGTCAAAGCGCCAGCCAAGCAGCTGATCCGAGTCGCCTGCGAGCCCGACGACGGTGGCGCCGGTTTGTTGCTCGATCCTGGCCAGCAGCTCGGCGATGCGATCGCGCCGGTCAAGGCCCGGCAGCGAGTCATCAAAGGCCCAGTCGCGGTCGCCGTCCTTGAGCAACACCGTCACTCGATCCGGCCGCCAGTTTGCGATCTCCTCCAGCAGTTGTGCGTCGGTGTCGGAGGGTCCGACGATTGCCAGTAGGTCACTCATGGAAGCTAGTCTCGTGCGCTTGCGTAAAGAGCGGCTGAACGATCTCGAACAATTCACGCATGGTTTCAGCGCCAGCTAGTGTGCACTAGGCTCGTGGCTGGGATGCCAGAGCTGCCTGAAGTGGAGATCACCGCGCGGGTCGTCGGCGCGGCCGTCGCGGGGGCGCGGGTGCAATCGGCGCTCGCGCCGGGGATCAACGCGTTGCGGACCTACGATCCGCCGCTGGTGGCGATCGAGGGACTTGCGATCCAGGGGATAGGCCGGCGCGGCAAGCTGTTCCTGGTGCAGCTCGAGTCCGAGCTGACCGCGTTGATCCATCTGATGTCGGCCGGGCGCCTGCAGCTCTTCGAACAGCGGGGGTCGCTGCGCGACCGGGCCTCACGGCTGCTGGTGCGTCTGGACGACGGGCGCGAGCTGCGTCTGCGCGAATTCGGGACCAAGCAGGCGGCCTGGGTGAAGCTGCTCACGCACGCTGGCCTGGAGTCAGAGGAGACGCTGGCCACACTGGGCCCCGACGCGTGGCCCGATCCGCCCGCCTTCGGGCCGCTGCTCGACGTGCCACGACCCCTGTATGCGCTGTTGCGCGACCAGCGCGTGATCGCCGGCATCGGGCGCTCATGGGTCGATGAGATCCTGCACGCGGCCAAGCTGTCGCCGTTCAAGCGCGGCTCAGAGCTCGACGCTGGGGAGGCCGACCGCCTGCGCCAGGCCACGGTCGGCCGGTTGGGCGAGGTGATCGCCTATTACGAGGAGCATGTGTCGTTGCCGATCCCAGACAAGCTGCCGATGCCGCTGACCGTCCACCGCCACAACGGCGAGCCCTGCCCACGTTGTGGAGACCGGCTGGAGGCGGTCTTCTACGAGGACTACGTGATGTGCTACTGCCCCACCTGCCAGACCGAGGGCAAGCTGCTCAAGGACAGGCGCCTGTCGCGTCTGCTTAAGTAACGGTCATGGCTCCTGAGATCGGCGATAGCGCACCAGACTTCACGCTTCCCGACCAGGCCGGCAATCCGCTCTCGCTGTCGGACCTCCGAGGCAAGACCGTGGTCCTCTACTTTTACCCAAAGGCTGATACCCCAGGGTGCACAACGCAGGCGTGCGGTGTGCGCGACCATCGACCGGACTACGAGCAGTCCGGCGCCGTCGTCCTGGGGGTGTCGCCGGATCCGGTCAAGGCGATCAGCAAGTTCGACCAGAAGTTCGAGCTCGGCTTCCCGCTGCTGGCCGACGAGCAGCACGAGGTGGCCGAGGCCTATGGGGTCTGGGTCGAGAAGTCGATGTACGGACGCAAGTACATGGGCATGGAGCGCTCGACGTTCGTGATCTCGCCGGAGGGAACCGTGCGCGCGGTGTTCAGGAAGGTCAAGCCGGCCGAGCACGACAAGCTGGTCCTTGCCGCGCTCGGCGACTAGCGGCGGCTCGGGCGCGTACCACAGAAGCTCTCGCGCGGGGGGCGCTTTAGCGAATACCGGCGGCGCGGGCGCTGACTACTGCAGGCCCTCGCGCGCTTCGCGTACGAGCGTTACAGCCTCGGGGAAGATGACCGCCATCACGGAGCGAAGCTGCTCTGCTTGCTGGTCAGTCGTGCCCTGAATATTGGCGCGATTCATCGCCGCGACGGTCAGATCAACCGCCAGCTTGATCGCGTTGTCGGCCCAGGCCAAGCGCTGGGCGCCCTGCATCTGCTCCGCGAACTCGCCCAGCCTGCGCTGGAGCTCGTCCGGGTCGCCAAACATTCCTCCGAAGCCACTGCCTTCCATATCGTCAATGGTAGCTGGCCCGCCCAATCGGCTCCAGGGTCACTTCAAAACCGGTCCACGCGCACTGCAAGACGGCTCCACGGCTAGCATAGGCGCGGCAATGACCGCTGACGAGCAGCTCCTCTACGAGACTCGCGTTCGCAACCGCCAGGCCGTGGTTTCGGGGCTCGCCGCGATCCTGCTGCTGGCGGGCGCGATCGTTCAGCTCTCAGGCCCCCACACTGCGGTCGACGAGCTGACGGTCGATCTGATCACGGCCAACAAGCGCTTCCCGCTCGATCTGATCGCCGCGGTGCTCAACGCCGTGGGTTCCCTCGCCGTGGCCTGGACGCTCACGTTCCTGTTTCGCTCGTCCAGCGCACGCAGGCCGGAACTGAGAACGTTCATCAAGTACATCGCGATCGCGGGGGGCGTGCTCGCCGCGATCACCGGGGTGGTCTACGCGATCGTGGTGGCCATCAAGGTGCACGAGTTCGTCACGACGGGCGCGCAGACCTACGACGAGGCCAATCACCTGACCAGCTCAGCCGGACTGCTGGCGCTACAGCTCTTCGGCCAGGCCGCGGCGCTGCTGCTGGCGATCGGCTTCGTGCTGGTGTCTTTGAACGCCATGCGCGTCGGCCTGCTTTCACGTTTCATGGGCTACCTGGGGATCTTCGCCGGTGTGCTGGTGCTGTTCCAGATCACCCAGGTCCCGATCGTGCAGGCCTACTGGCTGCTGGCGTTCGCCTACCTCGTCTCCGGTCGCTGGCCGACCGGTGTGCCCCCGGCTTGGCGCAGCGGGCGCGCCGAGCCGTGGCCGTCTTCGCAGGAGATGCGAGCCAACCGGCTTGCAGCCGGCGGCAACGGACGAGCCAAGCCCTCGGCCACGCCGGCGCCTGAGACGGTCGGAGCGTCGGGGATGCCCGGCGGTCGGACTCGATCCGGCGCTTCCAAGCGTAAGCGCAAGCGCCGCAGCTAAGGGCCCGCGAGCCCGACGGCTGGCGGCCCGCGAGCCCGACGGCTGCCGGCCCGCGAGCCTCTTTGCGCCACGGGTCAAGCGCGGCTGGTCCCTGTGGGGCTCGGCCAGCGGTTGCCGCTCGTCGTCTGATCCAGACCGCTGGCGCCGCCTACATGCCCGCTAGACGATCCGCACTTGCAAAGTATCGGGAGGAATGGTGGCTTTGCCCGTCTCGTAATCACCGAGTAGAGGAGAGAGAGATGGAAGCCAGCCGCGTTCCGCGTGAAGCGGATGTTGCACCCGCGACCTCGGACCCGCCGGTCGCAGGTTGGACCCCGGCGAACCCCGCTGCGTTGGGCCTAACGGGCTTTGCCACCACAACGTTCGTGCTGAGCGTGATCAATGCCGGCCTGGTCGGAGGCGCGGCCGGATCGTTCCCGGCGGTGTTCGGCCTGACCCTGGCTTACGGCGGCCTTGCCCAGCTGATCGCCGGGATCTGGGAGTTCCGGACCGGAAACACCTTCGGTGCTGTCGCGTTCACGTCATACGGCGCGTTCTGGATCTCGTTCTACGTCCTGGCCCATTCCAGTCTTGGCGCCGTCCCGAAGAACGAGATCTTCAGCCTGATCGGCTTGTTCCTGTATGCCTGGACGATCTTCACCGCCTTCATGTTCATCGCGTCGCTGAAGACGAATGGCGTCGTCGCGATTGTGTTCCTGCTGCTGGTGGTGACATTCATCTTCCTGGCGATCGGCAACTCGGCGCTGGCCGGCGGAACCGTCCTCACCAATGGCACGATCAAGATCGGCGGATACCTCGGCATCATCACGGCGCTGGCCGCGTGGTATGGGTCGGCGGCGATCGTGATCAATGAGACGTGGGGTAGGACGGTGCTGCCCCTCTTCCCGATCGGCGGCTGACTCCAGAAGTTCGCTATCTCCAGCCAAACTCGGGTACAACTAACCGTAGACACAGCCGCACATCTGCGGCCAGCCAGGGCGCCGGCGACCTCGCCGGCGCTCTTCGCTGGCCCGGGTTTAGGCGCCAGGTTCGTATAAGGAGAGGCTTGTATGGCAGACACGGCAACGACTGCGCCCGACGAGAGCACCCTCGAGTCTCAGCTCGAGGGGATGCTGGAGATCGAGAAGTTCGATCCGCCCGAGGGATTCCGTGAGCACGCGCTGCTCAGCGACGACTCGGTCTACGAGGAGGCCGAGCGCGATTACCTGGCGTGGTGGACCAAGCAGGCCAAGGAGTTGCACTGGTTCAAGGAGCCGACGGAGATCCTCGACGACTCCAACCCACCCTTCTACAAATGGTTCGCCGACGGCAAGATAAACGCGTCCTACAACTGCCTGGACCGCCACGTGGAGGCCGGCAACGGCGAGCGCGTCGCCTTCTACTGGAGCGGTGAGGAGGGCGAGGAGCGCGAGCTGACCTACGCCGAGCTGCACCGTGACGTGCAGCGGTTCGCCAACGCGCTGAAGGACTTGGGGATCGAGAAAGGCGACATCGTCGGGATCTATCTGCCAATGATCCCCGAGGTCGTGGTGGCGATGCTGGCCTGCGCACGCATCGGAGCCCCGCACAACGTCGTGTTCGGAGGCTTCTCGGTCGATTCGGTCAAGGAGCGGATGGAGTTCTCCCACGCCAAGGCGCTGATCACGGTCGACGGCGCGCGGCGCAAGGGCAAGACCGCCCCGATCAAGCAGCAGATCGACGCAGTGATGGGCGACCTGGAAACGCTGCAGCACATCGTCGTGGTCCAGAACACCAAAGCCGAATGCGAGATGAGGGACGGCCGTGACGTTTGGTTTCACGAGATCTGCGATGCCGCCGATCCCGAGTGCCCGGCGGAGGAGCTCGACGCCGAGCACCCCTTGTACGTGCTCTACACCAGCGGCTCGACCGCCAAGCCCAAGGGCGTCCTGCACACCACCGGCGGGTATCTGACCGGAGCCAGCGCCACGCACCGGCTCGTGTTCGACCTCAAGCCCGATCAGGACGTCTTCTGGTGCTCGGCCGACGTCGGCTGGGTCACCGGGCACTCCTACATCGTCTACGGCCCGCTGGCCAACGGCGCGACCAGCGTCATGTATGAGGGCGCGCCCGACTATCCCCACAAGGGGATCTGGTGGGAGCTGTGCGAGCGCTACGGCGTGACGCTGTTCTACACGGCTCCGACCGCGATCCGCGCCTGCATGAAGTGGGGCCCGGAGCACGTCGAGAAGCGCGACCTGTCAAAGCTGCGCCTGCTGGGGACGGTCGGCGAGCCGATCAACCCCAAGGCCTGGCTCTGGTACCACAAGGTGGTGGGCGGCGAGCGGTGTCCGATCGTCGACACCTGGTGGCAGACCGAGACCGGCGCGATCATGATCACTCCGTTGCCGGGGATCGTCGCGACCAAGCCGGGCTCGGCGACTCGAGCTTTCCCCGGCGTCTTCGCCGAGGTGGTGGACGAGCGTGAGGGCAAGCCGCTTGCCCAAGGGCAGGGCCTGCTGGTACTCAAACGCCCGTGGCCCTCGATGTTGCGCGGGCTGTACAAGGAGGACGATCGCTTCGTCGAGACGTACTTCTCCAGGTTCGGCAAGGAGACATATCTCGTCGGAGACGCTGCGCGCAAGGACAAGGACGGCTATTTCTGGATCATCGGCCGCATCGATGACGTCGTCAACGTCTCGGGCCACCGTCTCTCGACGGCCGAGGTGGAGTCCGCGATCGTCTCGCACCAGAAGGTCGCCGAGGCGGCGGTGATCGGGCAGGCCGACGAGGACAGCGGCCAGGCGATCTGCGCGTTCGTGACCTTGCAGGGGACGATCGAGGGCACCGACGCGCTGGTCGATGAGATCCGTGCCCAAGTGGCCGACCGGATCGGCAAGTTCGCGCGTCCCAAGCGGATCATCTGGGCCGACGACCTGCCCAAGACGCGCAGTGGGAAGATCATGCGTCGCCTGCTCCGGGACATCGCCGAAGGTCGCGCGCTGGGCGACGTCACGACGCTGCGCGATCCTGACGTGATGGAGCAGCTGGAGGGCAAGATCAACGAAGAGCAGTCGGAGGGCTGATTCCGGCCCCGGCATCGTGGCCTCCGCGCATAGGCGGTGGCCACGATGCGCCCGGCCGTCTCAGACGCCGAGCCGTCTCAGACCCCGAGCCGTCTCAGACCCCGAGCCGCCGGCCGAGCGCGGCTGCGTGTCGGCGGGCGACCGGAATCGTCTGACCGCCGGGGAAACTGAGCTCGGCGGTTCCGCCGAGCAGCGGTCGAAGCTCCACCGCTCGCGGCAGGTTGGCGACGTACTGCCGATGAACGCGGACGAACCCGAACGGCTCCCAGCGGCGCTCGATCTCGGCCAGCGTCGCCCGCAGGAGGTAGCGGCCGTCTTCGCCTACGACGCGCACGAAATCCCCGTAGGACTGGACATAGAGGATCGCGCTTCTGGCGATCAGCCGGGTGGCGCCGGTACGGACATTGGCCACCGCGACCATCCCGCTGTCCGATTCGGCCGCAGAGTGGTGGCCGGGCTGCGGATCAGCGGCTCCAGCCGACTCGACCGCGGCGGCGACGCGCGCCACCGCCTCCTCCACCCTTCGTCGGCTGACCGGTTTGAGCAGGTAGTCCAGCGCTCGCAGCTCGAATGCGTCAACCGCTGCGCTGTCGTATGCGCTGACGAACACCAACTGTGGTGCGGCCTCAAAGCGTCGCAGCACGCGTCCGAGCGCCAGCCCGTCGAGGTCTGGCATGCGCACGTCGAGAAAGATCGCGTGATACCGGTGAGCGGTGGCCTTCACGAGCGCATCGTGCCCGTCGAACGCGCACTCCACGCTGCTCACGCTGTGACAGCTGCGCAGGAGTCGGGCCAGGTCCTGCAGCTGGGTCTGCTCGTCGTCTACGGCGAGGATCGTGAGTTGATCACTGGTCACGGCTGGCCCGCCACCGCCGCGACCGGCTCGTGGTCGGGGAGCTCGCCGTGCAGATTTGGCACAGTCATGACCGCCGTCGTACCCTGCCCGAGCCGGGATTCGATCGCCAGCGCGTAGCGCTCACCGAAGGTGGCTCTCAGCCGCGCGTCGACGTTGGATAGACCAATCCCGCCGCCGGCGCCGGCCAGCACGGCTCCTACCCGCTCCGGAGCGATGCCGATGCCGTCGTCGTTGACGCGCAGCTCCACGTCGCCGCCGCGCAGCACGCGGGCCACGATCGTGATCCGGCCGGTTCCGGCTCGTCGCTCCACGCCATGGCGGATCGCGTTCTCCACCAGCGGCTGGACCGACATCGCCGGCACCACGGCCTCCCTTGCGTCAGGCGCCACGTCCACCGTCACGTGCAGGCTGTCACGGAAGCGAGCCTGCTCCAGACGCAGATAGCGCTCCACGTGGTCGACCTCTTCGGCGAGCGTGACGTAGGAGCGTCCGTCGCGGAACAGATAGCGCGTGAACTCCGCGAAGTCGATCAGCAGCTCACGCGCTTCCTCCGGACGCGCGTGGATGTCGCCCGCTACGGCGGCGAGCGCGTTGTAGATGAAGTGTGGTGAGATCTGAGCCCGCAGCGCACGCAGCTCAGCGCGCGCCAAGCGCTCCTCCTGCTCGGCCACCACCGACAGCTCGACTTGGGCCGAGACGAGGCTCGCCGCCTCCTGCACGACGCGCAGCTCGTCCTGGCTGGGACGACCGACGGAGCGATAGAAGGCGATCAAGGTCCCGGCCCGCTTGCCCTGCACCATCAACGGCGCCAGCACGGCCGATCGCAGCGGACAGCTTGGATCGGACGAGACCAGACGCGGCACGATGTGAACCCGGTCATCAGGCGTGCGGGCCAGCAGCCGGGAGAGCAGATCTCCGGGACGGACCTGCTCGCGTCCCTCGCCATCGATCGCCAGCACCGCGCGCGTGTCCGCCAGCGCGATCGCCGCCGAGCCGGTCAACGCCCGCAGGTGGGGAACCGCCTGGGCCGCCGAGCGGGAGTGAAGGCCACGGCGCAGCAGCGGTAGCGTCGAACTGGCCGCGTGCAGGGCCGATTGCATCCCGGCGGCCAGCGGCGTGTGGACAACCCGCGGCGTGCGAACCACTCGCCATACAACCACGGTCGTGGCGGCCAAGCCGATTCCGAGCAGCACGCCCAGTGCGAAGTTCATGAAACCGCGTCTAGCTTACTCGCGCGTCGAGACTGCGCGCGCTTGGCGCCGGTTTGGCGTATTCCCGCTTGTGCCAGGACGCGTTGGGAGAGATGATGAGCAAATGACCACTACATCCCCGATCTCTTCGTACGACGACGCCTGCACGAGTCACCGCTGGGAGGTGCCCGAGCACTACAACATCGCCGCCGACGTCTGCGACCGCCATCCCCGTGACAAGCTCGCGATGATCCACGAGGATTTTCAGGGCACCGTGCGCCGGATCACCTGGGGTGAGCTGCAGGACGCATCCAACCGGTTCGCCAACGTGCTGACCGCGCACGGCGTGCGCAAGGGCGACCGCGTGGCCATGCTGCTGCCGCCGACACCGGAGACGGCGGCCGCGTTCTTTGGCACCTGGAAGGTGGGGGCGATCCTGCTCTCGATGTCGGTCCTCTACGGCGACGAGGGAATCCGTCACCGCGTCAGCGACTCACAGCCCAAGGTGCTGGTGACCAACGCCGCCAACGCCGACCGGATCGAGCGCTCGCTGGTCGAGCAGGTGCTGGTCCTCGACGACGACCTGCTGAGCCGCGGATCGAGCTCGTTTGACCGGCTCGACACCCTGGCCGAGGATCCGGCGCAGCTGTACTACTCCTCGGGCACGACCGGACTCGCGAAGGGGATCCTCCACGCGCACCGCTACATCCTCGCCCACGAGGAGTTTCTCTACTGCCACGACGTGCGCGTCGGCGAGACGTTCCACGGCATGGGGGAGTGGGCCTGGGCCGCCGGCATCGCGCCGCTGCTCGGTCCGTGGCGCTACGGAGCCGTGCAGGCTGTGTACCAGCGTGAGGGGGGATTCGATCCCGCCAAGCAGCTCGACTTTCTCTCCCGCCACGAGGTCAGCAACGTGTTCGGCACGCCGACGGCGATCCGCTCGATGATGTCGATCTCGGATGCCGGCACCCGTTACCCGCAGAAGTTCCGGATCGTCTGCTCGGCGGGCGAGCCGCTCAACCCGGAGGCGATCCGCTGGTTCCGTGAGCAGTACGGCGTGACGGTGCTCGACTACTACGGGCTGACGGAGTCCTATCCGCTGTGCGCCAACTTCCCGTTCATGGAGGTGCGTGAGGGCTCGATGGGCAAGCCGATGCCCGGCTGGGAGGTGGCGATCCTCGATCAGGAAGAAAAGCCTGTCACCCAGGGCGAGCGGGGCGAGATCTGCCTGCGGGCTCGCTCAAATCCGCATTATCCGCTGGGCTACTGGAACCGGCCCGCCGAGGACTCAGAGGAGGTGTTCGGTGGTCAGTGGTTTCACACCAAGGACGCGGCCAGCACCGACCAGGACGGCTACTACTGGTACGAGGGTCGCGCCGATGACGTGATCATCTCGGCCGGTTATCGGATCGGCCCGTTCGAGGTGGAATCGGCGTGTCTGGAGCACCCGGCCGTCGCCGAGGCGGCGGCTGTTGCCGTACCTGACGAACGGCGCGGCAACGTGGTCAAGGCGTTCGTCGTGCTCGCCGCCGGGTATGAGCCGAGTGACGGACTGGCGGAGGACATCAAGGCCTACGTACGTGACCATCTGTCTGCCTATGCCTACCCGCGCGTGGTGGAGTTCGTCCCGGATCTACCCAAGACGCTGACGGGCAAGATCAGACGGATCGAGTTACGCCAGCGCCAAGCCTGAGCGGCTGCGGGGCGCTGAGCTCGGACTGGGACGCGGGGACGGCTTCGCGCGGGTCCGCTTCAGGAACCGGCGGTGGCGCGCGACTGACTACGCATCTCGGACAGGATGCGCTCCAACCGGGGCTCTGTGTCCGTGTCGACGTGCGCCATCGCAGCGGCCACTGCCGGATGCACGGCGGCGATCTGGGCGTGCATCTCGTGTGCCACCGCTCGATAGCTCGGATGCCCCTCACGGCCTGAGCGCAGCTCGATCAGCTGCATCGCCTCACGCGCGTTGAGATCGAGGATGAAGCGGAGCCGGTAGCCGAGGCACAGCGCGTAGGGCGCGGCTGTTTCCAAGCCGCTGTCGGCCAGGCGCGCGTACTCCCGCGCCGAGAGCTCGAGCGCGCGCTGGTAGGCCGCCCCGCAACCTGCGAGCGTCACCTGCTCAGGCACGTCGGCGCCGAGGTCGGGAGTTAGCGCCTGCCATTGCACGGTCAGCATCCGGTGGCGCTGGAGGTCACGGAAGGCGCCGTAGTCAGAAACGATCTCAAAGCGGTAGCCCAGCGCCTCAAACCCCCGTCCGGGCCGGTGACGCCGATTGGCCCGAGCTCCGACCAGATCGGACAGCAGCTCGGCGCGCGCGGGTGCCGACAGCGACTCGACCGAGCGCCGGATGCTCGGCTCGGAGGCCGCCGATGACTCGAACAGCAGCGCGGTGAGCAGGTCATCCTCGTCGCCATGCACGCTCAGCAGCCTGACTGACGGCCCGGGGCGGTCATCCTCATCGCCTCCGTGCAGTCCAAGGCGGTCGGCCCAGTGCGCTCCGGCCCGCGCCCGCGATTGAAGGTAGCCGATCCACTCGCCGCCGCGGTCGGGCCGCTGCACCCGCGCGACGAAGCTCGGCATCACCGTCTGCACCTCGGCCAGGATCATCGCCCCGTACTGGCGCGCCTCGGGCAGCGGGTGCGCGAGCAGATGCAGGATCAGCTGCTCGTAGGTCTGACCGGTGGCGAAGATGCCCATGTGCGAGAGCGAGCTCGCCGGCAGCAGGCCCCTCAGGAGATCCAGCGCCTTAGCCTTGATCGCCCGCGCGTAGGCCGCCGCCGGTTCATCGCCGGCACGTTGGTACTCGCTCTGCGCCCAGGCGATCACCTTCGGAAGCGCCGTCGCGTAGGTCGCAAACAGGTCGTCCATCGCCTGGACGTACTGGGGGCCCAGCTCTGGATCACGGTAGTAGCGATAGCCGCCCGGCGGGGTCGGCATCGGGGAGTCGTAGGCGATGTAGCGCGTGGACTGCTCCAGGTAGGCGCCCAGCCGCGGGCGCTGGAGCACCTTGGTGAGGACGTTGGAGACCCACTCGCAGGCCATGTGCGCGCCTCCGAGCTGAGCGACCGAGTCGTCGCCGTAGCCGAGGAAGATCCGTTCATACAGCTGCGCGGCGCGGCCGCCGCGCACCTCCTCCGTCACGGCGACGGCGTCGGGGAGATCGTCGGCGAACTCCTCCAGGAACATCCGCCGCAGCGTTCCGGGGTAGCGCGAGTAGCGCGCGAACAGCGCGCCCTTGACGGTCTCCGGCAGGTTGATCAGCGCGAACACCGGCCGGTCGACGTTGCTGAAATGCGCGCTCAGGCGAGCGCGCTCAGGCTCGGTGAAGGTCTCGACCGGGTACTGCACGGCGGCCGATCGTAGCGGTGCCGGCGGCGACTTCACGAGCCGCCCGCCCGCCGGTCACTTTCTCTAGCGATCATCGGGCGGTGCCCGAACCCCGGCGAGAACGCGAACCACGGGTGCGCCTTCCCGCCGCGCCTCCGGCGGATACGACCCGTCCGGCTCGACCGCGGCTACCAGCCTCCGCGATGCACGACCTCGGCCAGCGGTCGGCGATCGGGACGCTTGATCGGCGCCAGCGGACGGCCGGCCGGATAGCCGAGGTCGATCATGTAGGCGACGTAGCGATCCTCGGGCAGTCCGAGGATCTCTCGTGCCTGGTCCTGGTCGCCGACGGCCGAATGGCCCGAACCGATCCCCAGGTCGGCGGCGGCGACCAGCATCGCCATCGTCGCCTGTCCGAGATCGTAATTGGCCCGCTCGCGCACGGTCGCGTCATTGGTGTCGGCCAGCACGAGAGCGATCGTCGCCGCCGAACCGGCGACATGCCCGGCGCCGCGCCAGACCTGGGCCAAGCGCCCCAGCTGCTCGGGGTCGGTCACCACGACGAAGTCCCACGGCTGCCAGTTGCGCGAGGACGGCGCGCGGCGACCGGCCTCCAGGATCCGGTCCAGGTCGTCGTCGGCCAGCGGCCGAGGCTCGAACTCGCGCACGTTTCGTCGTGAGGTGATCGCATCCCAGGTTTCCATGGCCTTGGGCTCCTTGTCGTGGGTCTGCCATCAGACTGTAGGTCGTGGCGCTCGAACACGTGGACGTGTAATCGTCGGTGCGGGGCGGCTTGATTCTCTTCGGGGCGTGCCCGCAAACGGGGACGGGCCTAGAAGATCCCGCCGATTGCCTGCCCGGCGTGGGCCGCGAGGTCGAACAGGGGCGTCGGGAAGACCCCAAAGAAGATGCTCGCCGCCGCGAACACCAGCGCCACGAGCGCCAGCTCGCCGTAGGGCACCGCCCGGGCCGAGCTCGCCCAGCCCGCGGCTCCGCCCGCGGCTCCGTCCGCCTGCGCCGAGCCACCCGCGATCGGCGCCAGCCCTCTCGGCCCCGCCGTCATCCCCGGGCCAGGACCGACGCTCGCCACCGGCGCGCTCAACGGGACGCTCATCCAGATCGTTGCCACCACGCGGAGGTAGTAACCGAGCGAGATCATCGAGCCGATTACGAGCACGATCGCCAGCCAGGTGTAGTCACCGTCGATCAGCGCGTGGATCAGCTGGAACTTGCCGATGAACCCGACCGTGCCCGGGATCCCGGCCAGCGACAGCATCGCGATCGTCAGCGGCCAGGCCAGCCACGGCCGTCGGGCGCCGAGGCCGGCCAGCGCCGAGATCTCGTCGCCGTCGGCGCGCTCCTGCTGCTGGGCGATGATCACCGCGAAGGCGGCAAGGTTCATCGCCAGGTAGACCGCCAGGTAGAGCACCGTCGCCTGGACCCCGAGCTGGCTGCCGACCACAACTCCCCCGAGCATGTAGCCGGCCTGTGCGACACCCGAGTATCCCAGCATCCGCTTCAGTGAAGATTGCCCGAGCGCCCCGACGTTGCCGACCAGGATCGTGATCGCGGCGATCGTCGCCACCGCCGGTGCCCAGGTGTTCTGCGCACCGATTCCCGCGACGTCGAAGAAGCGCAGGAATACGCCCAGCGCGGCGGCCTTGGTGGCGGTGGCCATGAACGCGGTCACCGGGGTCGGCGCACCCTCGTAGACGTCGGGCGTCCACTGGTGAAACGGCGCCACCGAAGCCTTGAACGCGAAGCCGACGATCACCAGCGCAAAGCCCGTGAACAGCAGTGGATCGCCGAGCGCCCCGCCGCCGAGATTGCCGCCTGATATCGCGTTGGCGATCCCGGCGAACTCCATCGAACCGGTGGCGCCGTAGAGCAGCGCCAGGCCATAGGCGAGCGTGGCCGAGCCGACCGAGCCGATCACCAGGTACTTCAGCCCGGACTCCAGCGAGCCCTCACGACTGGCCTCCGAGGCGCACAGCACGTACAGCGGGATCGACAGCAGCTCGAAGCCGATGAACAGCGTGACCAGATTGACGGCGGAGACGAGTACGTTCATCCCCAGCACGCTGAACAGCAGCAGCGAGTGGTATTCACCGTGCCCGGCCTCCCCGGGGGCCCGGGTGCGCAGCGACATGATTACAGCGGCGATTGCCGCGACCGAGAAGATCATGTCGAGCACCAGCGCCAGCGCGTCGATCTGCAGCGCGCCGGAGATGATCAGGGCGTGGTGCTTGAAGCGCGCGATCTCGAATCCGAGCGATACCGCCAGGGTCAGGAGCGTCAGCATCGGGACCATCCGCTCGCGCGCGAGCGCACCGCGCAGCAGCCCAAGCATCAGCACCAGCAGCGCACCGACGGTCAGCGCCACGAACGGCGACAGCGCGGCCCAGTCGATGTAGGGGCCCTTGATGTGGTGGGCGGCTGCGGCCAGCGGCAGCACGGAGATCAATGAGTTCATGGCACCGCGCTCGCGGTCAGGGCTCCCTGCTGTTGCTGCTGCGCCGCCGCGATCGCCGCCTTCAGCGAGGGCTCAGAGCGCCGCAGCCCGAACTGCGGGTAGAAGGCCAGCACCAGGATCACACCGACCAGCGGCACGATCACCAACGCGTCGCGCAGGCCGATCTCGCTGGAGCGCGTGCGCTCGCTTGAGTTGTTGTGCATCGAGGTGATGTACAGCCGCAGCGAATAGACCGCGGCGCCGACAACGCCGGCCGAGGCGATCAGCGCCAGCGCCAGCTTGGCCTTGAACAGCCCCAGCAGGATCATGAACTCACCGATGAAGTTAGCCGAGCCGGGCATCGCCAGCGTAGCCAGCGTGACGATCAGGAACAGGCCGGCCAGCACCGGGGCGCGGAACGCCAGCGCTCCCATCTGGCGCAGGTCCTCCGATCCGCCGGCCCGGGCGGCGAGCGCCGCGACGATGAAGAACAGCGGCGCGGTCACCAGTCCGTGGTTGACCATCTGCAGCAGTGCGCCCTGTCCGCCCTCGGGTCGCAGCGAGAAGATCCCCAGCATGATGAAACCCAGTTGGGCGACGCTGGAGTAGGCGACAACCAGGCGCGCGTCGGGGGTGGTGAACGCCACCGCGGTCGCCCACAGGATCGAGACCAGCGCGATCAGCAGCATCAGCGTCTGGTAGTGCGCCGAGGCGTACGGGAACAGCGGCAGCACGATCCGCAGGAAGCCGTAGGCGGCGACCTTGGAGAGGATCCCGGAGAACACCGCGACGGCCGGGATCGGCATCGACTTGTAGCCGTCGGGCAGCCAGCCGTGAAACGGCACCAGCGGCATCTTGACCAGGAACGCGACCGCGAAGCACAGGAAGATCCAGTCCTGCGAGGTGTGCGACAGTGGAAGGCGCTGCAGCGCCGAGATTGAGAAGTTGAGCCCCGTCTGGTGCTCGCCGGCCGCCAGCACGCCGGTGGCGATCGCGGCCACCAGCATGAAGAAAGAGCCGATCAGCGTATAGATCACCAGCTTGGTCGTCGCGCGCACGCGGTCGCCGGTGCCCCACATCCCGATCAGGAAGTAGAACGGGATCAGCATCAGGTCGAAGAACGCCACGAACAGCGCCAGGTCCTGCGCGCAGAACGCGCCGAGCACCGCGCTCTCGGCCAGGCCGAAGAACAAGTAGAACAGCCTTGGGCGCTCCCACTCCCGCGTCGCCGACCACACCAGCGCGGCCGTGAACAGCACGGTGGTGAGCACGATCAGGGCAACGTTGAGCCCGTCCAGCCCGAGTTTGTAGTGGATCCCCAGCGCCGAGATCCAGACCTTGTCGGTGACGAATTGCAGTCCGGCATGTCCGAGCTTGAACCGGGCCAAGAACGAGATCGCGATCCCCAGCGTGATCACGCTGGGGATCGCGCTCGCGCGCCCGACGACCCGCCTGGGCAGCTGCGCGGCGATCAGCGCGATCACCGCCGGAAGCCAGATCAGGATCGAGAGCGTCATGGCCTGATGCTCCGGGAGGGGAGTGAGGGGTGCAGGCGGGCGTGCATCAGGATGAGGAGATCAGGAAGTAGAGGGCCAGGCCGGAGATCCCGACCACCAACGCCAGCGCGTAGTAGCGCACCAAGCCGGTCTGGGCGCGGCGCACCGCGGCCGAGGCCGCCCGCACGACGGCCACCCCGCCGCCGGTCACGCCGCCGGCGATCACCACCCGCTCCAGTACCGATTCGGCCAGGCGCCCGAGCCACAGCGCGGGACGCACGACGATCAGGTCGATCAGCTCATCGAAGTACCACTTGTTGAGGAGGAAGCGGTGCAGCGGCGCAAAGCGCTCCTGCAGCTTGGCCGAGGTGCCCGGGGCCACGACGTAGGTCCGGTAGGCGATCGAGATCCCGACGACCGCGATCAGGGCCCCGATCACCAGCCCGATCCAATCCGACGAGATGGTTGGCTCGGCGCGCGAAAGTGTGGAGTCGGCAAAGGCAGGGGCCAGGAAACGGCTGATGCCGGCGTCGATGCCCGGGATCTGGATCACGCCGCCGATCACTGCCAGTAGCGCAAGCGTCCCCATCGCGAACTTCATCGGCAGGTGCTGCTCGGCGATCGGGTGCTCGGGCCCGGGGAAGCCGACGTCGGTGTCCTCGGCCTCGCCGGTGAGCGGGTTGGTGGGAACGTCATGATGAACCTGGTGTCCGTGCTCGAGCGCCAGCGCCTCCTCGCAGGGCTCGCCGAAGAACGCGCGGAAGATCATCCGGAAGGTGTAGATCGCGGTCAGCAGGGCGCCGACGTAACCGAGGATTCCCAGGATCTCAAAGCCGCCGCCGCGGTGATCGAGGTAGGCGATGATGTCGTCCTTGGACAGCCAGCCGGAGAACGGCGGCATGCCCGACAGCGCCAGGCCGCCGACGACGAAGCATCCGAACGTGAACGGCATCACGCGTCGAAAGCCCCGCATCCGGTCCAGTGACTGCTCGCCGCCCATCGCGCTGATCACCGAGCCGGCCGACATGAACAGCAGCGCCTTGAAGAAGGCGTGGGTCATCAGGTGAAACAGGCCCGCGGTGTAGGCGCCGACCGAGACGCCCATGATCATGTAGCCGATCTGCGACATCGTCGAGTAGGCGATCACCCGCTTGAGATCGGTCTGCACCAGCGCGATCGTCGCGGCGATCACCAGCGTCGCGCAGCCGACGATCGCCCCGACGTCGGCTGCAGTGGTGGCGATCTCGAACAGCGGATGCATGCGGGCGATCAGGTAAACGCCGGCGGTCACCATCGTGGCGGCGTGGATCAGTGCGGAGACGGGCGTCGGGCCCTCCATCGCGTCGGGCAGCCAGGTGTGCAGCGGTATCTGGGCGGACTTGGCGAACGCGCCGAGCAGCAGCAGCAGGCACCCCGCGACGATGTCCGGGCTGTTGTGGGCAAAGACGAAGTGCGCGGTGTTGAAGGTCGCGGTGAGGTCGACCGTGTGGGTGTGCTTGAAGATGAAGAACGTGCCGAACACCAGGCCCACGTCGCCGAACGTGTTAATCACGAACGCCTTGATGCCGGCCTTGGTCGCGGTCCGGCGGCGATACCAGAACGAGATCAGCAGATAGGACGCGGCGCCGACGAACGCCCAGCCGACGATCAGCAGCACGAAGTTGCCGGCCAGCACCAGCAGCAGCATCGAGAACACGAAGAAGTTCAGGTAGGCGAAGTAGCGCACGTAGCCGCGGTCTGAGTCCATATAGGCGACCGAGTAGACGTGGATCAGGGTCGAGACCCCCGAGACCACCAGCACCATGAACACCGACAGCGGGTCGACCAGGATCGACAGCTTGGCGTCGACGCCGACACTTGAGTCATAACTCCAGATCGCCGAAGTGAAGTGGCGGTGATCCGGGCTGTGGCCCAGCATCGACACCAGCGCGGCGACGCTCAACCCGAACGCGGCGGCGATCGCTGCGCTGGCGATCCAGCCGGCGGCCTTGGCGGGCATGCGTCGGCCGGCCAGCGCGATCACCACGGTGCCCAGCAGCGGGCACAGCAGGATCAGCCAGCCGAAGGTGGTCGGCGGCCCGGAGTGGTCGACGACCAGCGGAGCCAGCGTCTTCGCCAGAAACATCCCCGGCTTACCCCTGCAGCTCGTTCAGCTCGTCGACATTGATCGGCAGCCGGCGGCGATACAGCGCCACGATCAGCCCCAGTCCCACCGTCACCTCGCACGCCGCGACGACCATGATGATCAGCGCGAAAACCTGACCATCCTCGCCGCCCCACATGCGGGAGAACGCCACCAGCGCCAGGTTGGCGGCGTTGAGCATCAGCTCCAGGCAGAGCAGGATCACCAGCGGGTTGGGGCGCGTGAGCACCCCCGCTGCGCCGATGCAGAAGATCAGCGCCGAGACGACCAGATACCACCCGATGGCCATTACTGCTGGCCTCCGACCGGCTCCGGCGCGCCGGAGAGGTCCTCGCTGTCGGCCGCGGGTGCCTCCGCCGCGGGGCTGTGGCGCATGCCGGCGGCCTCGGCCATCGTCCCGGTGTACACCGGGCGCGCCGGGTGATAGCGGGCCTCCAGCGCCGCGTCCACTTCCTCCAGGCCGCGGCGCCGGCGAGCCAGCACGACCGCCCCGACGGCGGACACCAGGAGCAGCAGCGAGGCGGCCTCGAACGGGAATAGATAGGTGGTGAGGAACAGCTGACCGATGTGGCGCGGGGTTCCAAAGCCCGGGATATAGGGCGCCCCGTGGCCGGAGATGCCCTTCAGCGCCGAGCCGAGCAGCGCCACGCACAGCTCGATCGCCACCGCCAGCGCGAACAGCGGCCCCAGCACGCGCAGCGCCGGACCGCTCCTGGCCACCGACTCGATCCCGCCACCGACGTAGGCGACGACGAACACGTACAGCACCATCACCGCGCCCGCATACACGATCACCTGCGCGGCGGCGACGAACTCGGCTCGCAGCAGCAGGAACAGGGCGGCCAGGGAGATCAGGTGGATCACCAGCGACAGCACGCTGTAGAACGGGTTGCGCAGCAGCACCACGCCAATCGCTCCGCTCAGCGCGCCGATCGCGGCGATGAAGAACAGCACGGCCGACATCTGGCCTACTCCCCCTCCCGCCGCAGCGGTGTGCGCTCGATCGGCTCGGCCAGCAGCATCTCCTTGGTGAAGATCAGATCCGAACGCGTGTAGTCGGACATCTCGTAGTCATGGCCCATCGTGATCGCGTCAAACGGGCACGCGACCTCGCAGTAGCCGCAGAAGATGCAGCGACTGAGGTTGATCTCGTACACGGCCGCGTAGCGCTCGCCGGCCGAGACGCGGTGCTCGGGCGTGTTCTCGGCCGCCACGACGCGGATGCAATCCGCGGGGCAGGCGGCGGCGCACAGCGAGCAGCCGACGCACTTCTCCAGGCCGCTGTCCTCAAAGCGGTGCAGCTTGTGGCGACCGCGGAAGCGCGGGTAGACCGGCGTCTTCTCCTCCGGATACTGGATCGTCAGGGGACCCTCGACGATCCGCGCGAACGTCGTCTTCAGGCCGCGCAACGTCTCGCCGAACACGCGGTAAGCGCCGCGGACCGGCCCGGCGCCGGGTGCGCGGATCACCTCGATCACGTCGGATCCGGGGTCGTACGGGGTCATGCGTATCTCCTTGCCGGCGAACTCATCCGGCCACCAGGATCGCGGTCACCACCAGGTTGGCGGTGGCCAGCGGGAGCAGGATCTTCCAGCCGAAGGACATCAGCTGGTCATAGCGCAGGCGCGGCAGCGTCGCGCGCACCCATACGAACAAGGTGATCACGATCATCATCTTGGCCAGCACGATGATCGGGTCAACCCAGCCGGGCGGGTGGATCCCGAACGGCATCAGCCAGCCGCCGAGGAACATCGTCGTGGCGATCCCCGCGACCACGATCATGTTCATGTACTCGGCGAACAGGAAGGCGACGAACGGGGTCCCGCCGTACTCGGTGAAGTAGCCGCCGACCAGCTCGGTCTCGGCCTCGGAGAGATCGAACGGGGAGCGGTTGGTCTCCGCAAACGACGCCGTCATGAAGATCAGGAAGCCGGCGAACTGCGGGATGCAGTACCAGATGCCGTTCTGGGCGGTCACGATGCCGGTCAGCGACAGCGTCTGGGCGGTCATCACGACGCCGACCAGCGCCAGACCCTGGGAGACCTCGTATGAGATCAGCTGGGCGGCCCCGCGCATCGCGCCCAAGAACGAATACTTGGAACCCGATGCCCAACCGCCGAGCATGATCCCGTAGAACGAGATCCCGGCGAACGCGAACACGTACAGCGGCCCGATCGAGACGTCGATCCCGTACAGACCGACCTCTTGGCCCAAAACCCGCTGCACGTTTCCGAACGGGACCAGCGCCAGCGCCGAGACCGCGGTCAAGATCGCCAGCATCGGCGCGACTCTGAACATGAAGCCGACCGAGGTGGTGGGGCGGAACGGTTCCTTGGTGGCGAACTTGACGATCTCGGCGATCGGCTGCAGCAGGCCGAACGGGCCGACTCGGTTGGGCCCGTAGCGGCCCTGGAAGCGACCCAGGAGCTTGCGCTCGTAGATGATGATGACCGGCAGGATCGCGAAGATCACACCGAAGATCACGAGCGCCTTGACGATCTGCACCCACCAGGGCTCGAAGTAGTTGACGTTCGCGAGGATGCTCACGCGAACCTCCGCTCGCCATCCGGGCTCGCCTTGATGGAGGTCGCGTGAGTCATCCGGCTGCTCTGCGAACCTCGACCAACGGCTCGGTCAGGCGGTTGGCCGAGTCGGTGGCGATCCCCTCGGCCAGGAAGCTGGTGCCGACCGGCACCCCGGTGCGTACGACGGCGGTCGCGCGCAGCCGCGTGCCATTCTGAGCCACCTCGACCCTCTCGCCGTGGGGGATCCCCAGCCGCGCGGCGTCCTGCGGAGAGAGCTCGAGCTGCTGGGTGGGAATCAGATAGTGCAGCACGGGGGAGATCTCGACCTCGGGACCTGCCCAGATCGGCCGGTAGGTCCCCAGGCGTAGGCTGCCGTTCTCAGCTTGGGGGGATGGGGCGGCCCGGGATGTGTGGTGAGGGTCGCTCGCAGGAGGTGGCAGCTGCGGCATCCCGACCGAGACCTGATGGCCGGCCGTCACCGCCGCGGCCTGTTCGCGCTCCGGCCAGCGCACGCCCTGCCCGCCCAGCTCTTCCAGCGTCAGCCCCTCGTAGAACGGGACCGCCGCCACCAGCTGGGAGAAGGCCATCGGGCTGCTCTGGACACCGAGGTCGAGTCCGGCGCGGCGTGCGATCTCGGCCAGCACCGACCAGCCGGCGCGCACCTGCCCGGGGTGGGCGATGGCGATCCGCAGACGCTGCAGGCGTCCGTCGGGGTGCACGACGGTGCCCTCCTTCTCGGCGTGGGACTCGGCCGGGAAGATGACCGACGCGTGCTCGCGCAGGCCCTCGGTGAGCACCGATGCGTGGGCGACCACCAGCGCGGCGCTGTGCAGCGCCCGCTCCCACAGCTCACGGTCGGGCTGGTCACGCACGGGGTCGGTCTGAAACAGGTACAGCGCGCTGACCGCGCCGTCGGCCGCCGCGCGGGCGATCTCGCGGGCGCCGCGCCCGGACTGCGCGAGCTCTGAGTACCCGGGCCCTGCGTCGGGCATCACGCCGGCCTCACGCAGCCCGCGGCTGTTGGCGCCGGCCGGAACCTCCAGCAGCCCGGCCCCGGCGCGCTCCGACAGCCCCAGGTGTTTGGCGATCGCCAACAGTGCGACGCCGCCGTCGGCGCCGACCCGCTCGCCATAGAGGATCACCACGTCGTCGCCGCCATCGCGCAGCAGCGCGGCCAGCCCGTCGATCTCCTCGCTGCGCTGTTCGCCGCGCAGCGCGGCCTCAAGCTCGGCCAGGAAGGCGGCCTCGCCGCCGGGCGGGTAGCGCAGCACTGCGCGCGCGTTGGGGTCCAGCGCACTGGGGCGCGCCGTGGCGATTGCCAGCGCCACGCCGCGGCGCCGCACGCCCTTGCGGATGCGGAGATCGAGGATCGGGGACTCGTCGATCGGCTCGCAGCCGAGCACGAGTACCGTGTGGGCGAACTCCAGATCGGTGACCGAGGCCTGCAGCTCCGGCGCGCTCAGCGCACGGGTCACGCCGAGCCCGGAGCCAACGCCGCTGCGCGAGTCTATGTCGTGGCTGTCCAGGCCCTCGCGCAGCAGACGCTGGAGCAGGAAGCCCTCCTCGTTGGTGGCCTGCCCCCCGACCAGTGCCCCGACGCGACCCCGGTGGCGGCTCAGTCCCGCGGCGACCTCCAGCGCGCGCTCCCAGGAGACCTCGCGCAGCTCGCTGCCGTCGCGTGCCAGCGGCGCGGTGATCCGCTGATCGACGTGAATCGCCTGATAGGCGAAGCGGCCCTTGTCGCACAGCCAGCCGTCATCGACGCCGGCGTGGTCGCGCGCCAGGACACGCATCACCTTCTCGTCACGGACGGTGAAGGTCACGTTGCACTGCGACGGGCAGAGCGTGCACACACCGCCGGCGCCCTCGATGTCCCACGGACGAGCGCGGAAGCGGTAGGGCTGGGAGGTCAGCGCGCCGACCGGGCACAGCTCGATGATGTTGCCGCTGAACGGCGCCACGTAGGGGTGACCGTCGTGGGTGGAGACGAACGTGTGGGCGCCGCGCTCGGAGAAGATCAACTGGTAGTCCTCGGACACCTCCTGGGAGAAGCGCACGCAGCGGTAACAGAGAATGCAGCGCTCGCGATCGATTGCCACCAGCGGCGACAGCGCCAGCGGCTTCTGGAAGTGGCGCTTGGGCTCGATGAAGCGCGAGCGCCCCAGCCCCCAGCCGAAGGTGATGTCCTGCAGCGGGCACTCACCCCCCTTGTCGCACACCGGGCAGTCGAGCGGGTGGTTGACCAGCAGGAATTCCACCATCGCGTTCTGGGCGTGGCGGACCCGCTCGGTCTGGGTGTGCACGACCATCCCGTCCTTGACCGGCGTCGAGCACGAGGTCTGCAGCTTGGGGATCCCCTCGATCTCCACCAGGCACATGCGGCACGCGCCGACCGGGTTGCCGAGCTTGGGCTCGTAGCAGAAGTAGGGGATCTCGACGTCGCCCTGCTTGGCGGCGTCGACCAGCATCGCGCCCTCGATCGCCTGCACCTCGCGGCCGTCGATCGTCAGCTGGATGGTCTTCTGCTGTGGACGTGGCATCGGTGTTCAGTGAACGGGCAGCGGGCCCTCGGGCTGGCCGCCCGCTCGGCGTCCGGCCTCGCCTGATCGGGCGGCGCCCGAGTCGTCCAGCTGCTCGTCGGCGACGCCGAGCGCCACCACTTCCGCCAACTCGGCCGCGCCGGCGCGCTCGCGCGCGGCCTCGATCTCAGCCTCGAGCTCGTCACGGAACTTCGCGACCATCGAGCCGATCGGCATCGCCATCGCGTCGCCCAGCACGCACAGGCAGTTGCCGATGATCTGCTCCTGGACCGAGGCCATGATGTCGAGGTCCATCGGGGTAGCCTCGCCGGTCTCGATCCGCTGCAGCATCTTGTGCGTCCAGTTGGTGCCCTCGCGGCACGGCACGCACTTCCCGCAGGACTCGTGCGCGTAGAACTTGGCCACCTTGATCGCCGTGGCCAGCACGCTGCGCGTCTCGTCGGCGACGATGATCGCCCCTGAGCCGAGCATCGTCCCCGCCCTGGCCATGCTGTCGAAGTCATACGGGATGTCGAGGTCGTCCTTGGTCAACACCGGCGAGCTCGAGCCGCCCGGGAACCAGAACTTGATCTCCCGGCCCTCCCGCGGACCGCCGGCCAGGCCGTAGATGATCTCCCGGGAGGGAATCCCCAGCTCGATCTCGTAGTTGCCGGGGCGCTGCACGTCGCCGGAGACCGACACGACCTTGGTCCCGGTCGATGTCTCGGTGCCGATCTTGGCGTACTCGGCTCCGCCCATCCGGATGATGTGCGGCACGGTGGACAGCGTCTCGACGTTGTTGATCAGCGTCGGGCCGTGGTAGAGACCCTCGATCGCCGGGAACGGCGGCTTCAGGCGCGGGTTGCCGCGTTTGCCCTCCAGCGAGTCCAGCAGCCCGGTCTCCTCGCCGCAGATGTAGGCGCCGGCGCCGCGGTGCAGCACCAGCGACAGCGTCAGCTCAGAGCCCAGGATCCGCTCGCCCAGGTAGCCGGCCTGCGCGGCCTGCGCGATCGCCGCCTCCAGGATGTCGGCCTGCTTCTCATACTCGCCGCGGATGTAGATGTAGGAGCGATCGATCTCCCCGGCCCAGGCGGCGATCACGATCCCCTCGATCAGCATGTGCGGGCTCTTCTGCATCAGCTCGCGGTCCTTGAAGGTGCCGGGCTCGGACTCGTCGGCGTTGCAGACCAGGTACTTGACCATGTCGCCGTGGGGCAGGAAGGAGACCTTCTTGCCCATCTGGAAACCGGCCCCGCCGCGTCCCCGCACGCCCGACTCCATCAGCTCGCCGGCGACCTCCTCGCGGGTCATCGACAGCGCCTTGCGCAGCGCCTGATAGCCCCCGCGGCGTTCGTACACGTCGATCCGGTTCAGCCCGGGCTCGTCGATGCGGTCGAACAGGATCTTTCTCATTGCTCTTTCTCGGCTTGATCGGGTGCAGCCTCAATCGCCGCCGAAGGGCCGGGCCGGTCGATGCCCTGATCTTGTGCTGCCAGGCCGGCGGTGTCGGCCCGGGGCACGTCGCGCTCGGGAGGATCGAACTCCTCGGCGCCTGGTTGGACCCCGGGATCCACGCAGCGGCGGTAGCGAAGCTGCTTGTGCTCGAGAACCGGACGGCCGGCGTCGAGGTCCTCCACTACGCGCACCGCCTCGTCGAGGTCGACCGGGCCGATGTACTCGCCGTCGACCGAGGCCATCGGCGCGATGTCGCACGCCCCCAGGCACTCGAACGAGCGCACATGGATGTCCCCACGCCCGGCGGCGGCCTGGATCATGGCGTCGAGCAACTCATCGCCGCCGAGCAGCGAGCAGGTGATGTTGGTGCAGACGTAGACATCGTGGTGGTGGTGCCGGGGCTCGAGCTCGAGCATGTCGTAGAAGCTCGCGACCGAGGTCAGGTAGGCGGGCGTCAGGGCCATCACCGCCGCCACCTGAGTGATCGCCTGGGGTGAGCAGTACCCGTGGACGCGCTGGGCGGCGTGTAGCGCAGGGATCGCTGCCGAGCGGCGGTCCGGGTACTTGGCCATCGCGGCCTCGATTTCGGCCCGCAGCTCGGCTGGAACCGGCGTCGTGGCCGGATCCGGGACTACGGCCGGCGCCTTGGTCAGGTCGACCGCCTCGTCCCAGCCGGGCACGCGTGATCCGTGCCCGAACCGTGCGACCGGTATCTGAGGCCGGCCAGTCGTCATCGGTCGATGCCCCCCAGGATCGGGTCGAGCATCGCCAGCGTCGCGATCAGATCGGCGATGTAGGCGCCCTCGACCATCGGCGCCAGCGCCTGCAGGTGCACGAAGCTCGGGTCGCGCATGTGCACGCGGGCCGGTTTGGCCGAGCCGTCGGCACGCACGAAGCAGCCGAGCTCGCCGCGCGGGCCCTCGATCGGGAAGTAGGCCTCGCCGGGCGGAACGCGGAAGCCTTCGGTGACGAGCTTGAAGTGGTGGATCAGCGCCTCCATCGAGGTCGCCAGCTCATGTCGGGGCGGCAGCGCGATCTTGCGATCGGGCGTGATGTGCGGGCCCTCAGGCAGGCCGTCGAGCGCCTGGCTGATGATCTTGACCGACTCGTAGATCTCGGCGTGGCGCACCCGGTAGCGGTCGTAGTTGTCGCCCACGGTGCCAACCGGGATCTTGAAGTCGAAGTGGTCATAGCTGCAATAGGGATCCGCCTTGCGCAGGTCCCACGGCTCGCCCGCGGCCCGCAGCAGCGGCCCGGTGACGCCGATCTTCAGCAGCGTCGCCTTATCAAGCGGACAGATACCCACCAGGCGTTCGAGCACAATCTGGTTCTTCTCCAGCAGATCGGCGTACTGGTCGGCGCGGGTCGGCATCTCGGCCACGAACTTGCGCAGCTTGGCCTCAAAGCCGCTGGGGATGTCCTCGATCACGCCGCCGACCTGGAAGTAGCGCGTGTGCATCCGCTGTCCCGAGGACATCTCGAACAGGTCGAGGATCGTCTCGCGCTCGCGGAAGCAGTACCAGAACATTGAGATCGCCCCCAGGTCCAGCGCGCTGGTCCCCAGCCACACGAGGTGGGACATGATCCGATTGAGCTCAAGATGAATCACGCGCAGATACTGTGCCCGGGGCGGAACCTCGACGTCCAGCAGCGTCTCGACCGCGCCGCAGAACGCCATCGCGTTGAAGTAGTAGGACAGGTAGTCCATCCGCTCGACGACCGGGATCACCTTCCAGTAGGACTTGCCCTCGCAGGTCTTCTCGATCCCGGTATGGACGTAGCCGACGATCGGCTTGATGTCGCGCACGACCTCCCCCTCCAGCGTGGCCAGCAGCCGCAGCACGCCGTGGGTGGCCGGGTGGTGAGGTCCGATGTTGAGGGTCAGCAGTTCGTGGGTCTCGCCCAGGCCCGCCGGCTCGGCGGTGTAGGTGATCGACTCCTCTCGCTTGCGGTAATCGCTGTCTACTCCCATGGGCCGTCTACTGCCATTTCCCGTAGGAGTTCTCTTCGTTGTAGGTGAACAGCACCGGCTCGCCGCCGATCGGGAAGTCGCGGCGCTGAGGGAAGCCTTCGTAATCCTCGGGCATCAGGATGCGCCGCAGGTCAGGGTGGCCGTTGAACACGACCCCGAACATGTCGTAGACCTCGCGCTCGGGGAACTCGGCGCCAGGGAACAGATCCGTAACCGAGTCGATCCTGGCGACGTCGATCGATACTCGCGCCTTGACCGTGATTCGATCCACGGCGCTGCGGTCCAGCAGCTCGTAGAGCACCCCGAGGCGCGGCTCCTCCGGGTAGTAATCGCAGCCGTGCAGGCTGGCCAGGAAGGTGTAGCCCTTGGCCTGCAACGCCGCCAGGATCTGCTTGACGTGCGCGGGCTCGGCGAGCAGCACCGCCCGGCCATGGCGGAACTCGGTGCCGAGGATCGACTCGGCGTTGACGTCACGGAGCTCATGCGCGGTCAGCTCGAGCCCCGTCGCGTCAGGCACCGGCCGTATCCCCGGGTCCGAAGACGTTGATCGCCGCACTGCCGGGGTCGCGCTCGGGCTCGAGCACCTCTTCGGTGCCGACCGCGTCGTAGCGCTTGCGCCAGCCCTCGGGCGAGTTGCCCTGGATCTTGTCGCGCAGCCGCAGGATCCCGTGCATGAGCGCCTCGGGCCGGGGCGGGCAGCCGGGCACGTGCACGGCGATCGGCAGGAACTTGTCCGACGGCACGAGCGCGTAGTTGTTGAACACTCCCATCGACGAGCAGCAGGCACCCATCGAGATCGCCCACTTGGGCTCGAGCATCTGATCGTAGATGCGACGTATGACCGGAGCCATCTTGATCGACACGCGGCCGGAGAGGATCAGCAGGTCGGCCTGACGCGGTGAGGCCCGGAAGGCCTCCCACCCGAAGCGGGCGATGTCCATCCGCGCACCGACGATCGTCATCATCTCGATCGCGCAGCAGGCCAGCCCGAAGGTCATTGGATACATCGAGTTGCCGCGTGACCACGCCACCGCCTTCTCAAGCGTCGTCGTCATCACCCGCTCCTCCACGTACCGCTCCAGCGCCTCGTCCTCCAGATCGCCGTTGAGCATGTCGCGCGCCAGCAATTGACGTGAGCGGAAGTCGGTCGGAGCGCCGCCGCCGCTCAGCGGCTCTCGCTTTATTTCCATTCCAGCGCTCCGCGTCTCCACACGTAGACGAACGCGACCATCAGCAGCACCACGAACACGATCGTCTCGCTCAGGGCAAAGCCGCCGAAGGCCCGCAGCTGCACCGCGATCGGATAGAGGAAGATCACCTCGATGTCGAACAGGATGAAAAGCATTGCGATCAGGTAGAAGCTGATCCCGAACCGGAACCCGCGCTGGATCTCCGAGGGAAGCCCGCATTCGTAGGGCTCCTGCTTGTTGTGATTCGGATGACGCTGTCCGAAGAACAGGTTCATCACCGAGAACAGCAGGCCGACCGCCCCGCCGAGCACGAGGAACACGATGGCTGGCAGATACGTTCGCAGCACAGGACTCTTATATCACCGACGCCGAGCTGCTTGTAACAACATGTTACTTAGTGCGGAATGCGGCTATCTTCCGGGTGCAGAGTGAAACAGGTCCATCTAGTTGTTGGAGTATTGGCCATCGCGCTCAACGCCGGCGCCGCCGGATACGGCACATGGTGCTGGTGGCGCGCTCGCTCGAGCGTCTTGTTCTGGCGCCTGCTGCGGGCCGGCCAGGCCGTTATCGTCGTCCAAGTGGCGTTGGGGGGATTGTTGGTCGCCCTCGGGCACAAGGTTGCCAGCCTGCACCTGATCTACGGGCTGCTGCCCTTGGCGGTCTCGTTCATCGCCGAACAGCTGCGCATCTCATCCGCCCAGTTGGTGCTCGACCAGCGCGGCCACGAGTCCCCGGCAGCGGTCGGCGAGCTGCCTGAGGACCAGCAGCGCTCGGTCGTCCTGGCCATCGTCCAGCGCGAGACGGGCGTGATGGTACTGGCTACGCTGGTGGTTCTCGTGCTGCTGCTGCGGGCGGCCACCACGGCGTAAATCCCTGGCGGGATTTACGCTTGGAGAAATCGCGGGGGCGATTTCTCCCGGCGAATCTCGTGGTCCGCTAGGACACGCCGCTGGAGGATCCGTCGATTGCGGGGGAGTGGTATTGCCCGGCGTACCACAGCAGGGGGCTCCCGTCGCCCAGGCCCATCGAGACCACTTCGCCGATCCCGATCGTATGGTCGCCGCCGGCGATCAGCTCGCGCAGGTCACAGGCGGCCCAAGCCAGGGCGCCTTCGATGATCGGGACGCCGTGCTCGAAGCGGTGGGCGACGTTCTCCAGTTTTTCGGCTTCAGGGAGCTTTGAGGCGAACACCGCGGCGATCCGCTCCTGGTCGGAGGCGAGCACGTTGACGGCGAACCGGGCGGCGTCGCGGACGATCGGCAAGGTCCGGGCACGGTTCTCAAAGCACACCAGGGCGAGCAGCGGATCAAGCGAGAGCGAGCACAGGGCGTTGGCGGTCATGCCTCCCGCCCCGACCGATCCGGCGCTGGTGATCACCGCCACACCGGTGGCAAAGCGCCCGAACACCTCGCGGAACAGCTCTGGATCACGATCGCCCGCCATCGCCGGCGGTTTATATCGCGCCGCAGGTAGGGGCCCACGACGAGATTACGGATGGCTTGTCCGGCCCTGATTCCGTCGCGAGCCCTGAGGCTCGGCGTGTAAATACCCCGGCGCCGGCCCCTCTGGTTGCCGCCGTAGGAGGACGTCCGCGCTTTCGGTGAAGTCGGGCGAGCGTCGTAAGCCGGCGCCGGAGATGGGAGCGGTCTTCGCCGTCACCGCCGGCGCTCCTGCATCGCTCGGCAACCATCCTGCCCCCGCGGCTGATCACGACGTGACCGTCAGCGTCCCGTAGGTCCCCAGATCCTGGTCGGAGAGGATCGTGGAGGCCATCAGGTACGTGCCCGCCGCCAGCGTGACGGCCAGGTCGGCGGTCTGGCCGGGGGCGATCGGCTTCGTTGAGGCCTCGTTATGGCCGCTGAGCGAGATCACGAGGTCGTGCGTAAGCCGACCGTAATTGTGGACGACCAGGATCAGCGCCCCGGGCCTCGCTCGCACGCTCTGCGGCGTGACCCGGTACTCAGACAGCGATACCTGCAGGATGCCGTCGCTTCCGACGGCCTGCGTGTGACCGCAGCCGCACAGCAGCGCAAGCGTCGCCGCGACCATGATCAAAGGTGAGAGTCGCCCTGGCATGGGGATCCGATTATGATCTGGCGCCGCATGAATCGGTCGGTCAGGGTCCCACTGCTAGCGATTGCAGCGGTCGCCGTCGCAGTCTTCGCATCAGCGTGCGGGACTGAGCACATCGGCGTCGCGCGATCCAATCCGCTGTACAAGGGCGCCGAGCTGTTCTCGCAGCGCTGCTCGGGCTGTCACACGCTGTCCTACGCGGCTACTCACGGCTCGGCGCCCAACATCCGCACCGCGCAGGCCAACAGCGGTCCCAACCTCGACTCTCGCTGCGAGCGCCCGATCACGCGCGTCCTGTACGCGATCGAGAACGGCGGCTTCTCCGGCGCCTATATGCCGCAGAACATCGTCGTCGGCCAGGATGCGGTCGCCGTGGCCAAGTTCGTGGCCACATATGCCGGGCGGGGGGCGCCCAAGCTGACGGGCATCGTCCCCTGCTACAAGCTTCCGGTCGGCACGCTTCCGTCTCCGACCGCTACGACGGCCGCGAGCGCTTCGACTCCGGCGTCGGGCGCGTCCGCTACCACGGCCACGACGGTCGCCACCGCTCCCGCCACGAAAGCGGCGTCGGGCAAGCCGAAGCACACCAGCCGGGGCAAGCCGAAGCACACCAGCCGGTAGCCGGCCGCCGATGCTCGACATCAGGCTGATCCGCCGCGATCCGGATGCCGTGCGGACGGCACTGGCCCGCCGTGGTCCTCGGGCCGCCGAGGCGGTGTCACGGGTGCTGGAGCTCGACGAGCGCTGGCGTGAACTCACGACCCAGCTCGAGGCGCTGCGCTCGGAGCAGAATCTCGCCAGCCGCGGACGTCAGGGCGCTCCGAGACAGGCCGAGCGTGAGCAGCTGGCCGCGTTGGCGGCCAGAGGACGCGCGCTCAGCGACGAGGAAGCGGTGGTCCGTGCCCAGCGCGACGCGGAGCTGCGGTCGTTGCCCAACCTGCCGATGGACGACGCCCCGCCTCAGGACACCGTGCTGCGTGAGGTGGGCCAGTCCGGCGCTACCGGCCGCGATCACCTGGAGCTGGCCGGCTCACGGATCGACATGGAGCGTGGTGCGCGCCTGTCGGGGTCGCGCTTTGCCTACCTGCGTGGCGAGCTCGTGCTGCTCGAGCTCGGGCTGGTCCGCTTCGTCCTGGAAAAGCTCATGGAGCAGGGCTTTGAGCCGGTGATCCCGCCCGTGTTGGTGCGCGAGCCGGCTCTCTATGGGACCGGCTTCCTCCCTGATACCGAGCAGCAGATCTACCGGCTGCCAGATGACGACCTGTACCTGGTCGGGACCTCCGAGGTCGCGCTCGCGTCGCTACACCGTGACGAGATCCTCGCCGCCGAGCAGCTACCGCTGCGCTATGCCGGGTTCTCCACCTGCTTCCGCCGTGAGGCCGGCGCGGCCGGGAAGGACACCCGTGGCATCTTTCGCGTGCACCAGTTCGACAAGGTCGAGATGTTCAGCTTCGTCGCGCCTGAAGAATCCGCCGGCGAGCATGAGCGCGTGCTGGGAATCGAGGAGTCGATCCTGCAGGACCTGGAGATCCCCTATCGGGTGGTGGCCATCGCGGTGGACGATCTTGGCGCGTCGGCGGCCAAGAAGTACGACTGCGAGGCTTGGCTGCCGGGGCAGGGCCGCTTCCGCGAGCTGACCTCCTGCTCCAACACGACCGACTTCCAGGCCCGTCGGCTGGACATTCGCTACCGGCGAGGGGACGCCAGGCCCGCCCATCTGCATACGCTCAACGGCACGGCGGTCGCGGTCGGACGCACGATCATCGCGCTGCTGGAGAACGGCCAGCGCCCGGATGGCTCGGTCGTGATCCCGGCGCCGCTGCATGGATACGGCGTGCCGCCCGTGCTCGCGGCCGCAGCCGGCTAGTGGCGCTAGAGCCGCAGCGGCCCAGAGCCTGCGATCCCTCGTGAGCGCGGCGGGCCAGCGCGATTGGCGCGGCTGAGCCGGATTCAGCGGGCGCTGCGGACGGACTTCAGCGGCTCGACGGCGCGCAGCGGGCGGGGTTTGCCGCCCTGCTCGAGCACGATCAGCGCCGCGCGAGGCGGCCCGCAAGTGGAAATGCGGGCGCACATACGCACGCCGAACGTGTTCCACGGACGCACGAACTTGCTTGTCGACTCGGCGTAATCGCCTTCGGCCGATTGGGCGATGGCGGCCGCGAAGCCGGTGCTCCCCTGAGTCTCGGCGTCGGCCGGGACCAGTAGCTCGGCCACCGGCCGGTTGACCGCCGCCTCCTCGCGCATACCCAGCAGCGATTGCGCTTCGCGTGACATCGCTTGCACGAGCAGCGCAGAATCGACCACCAGGAACGCATCACGCGGGCTGGGAATCTCGTCCTCACGCGCTTCGAGCAGCAGTCCCAAGCCGCAGGGCGCGCAGACCCGCGCGCTGGGCGGAGGTGCGCTGCCGCCGGGCGAGGGGGCGGCGCAGTGACCGCAGAACCACGACCACTGGATCGCGGTTTCCTCAAGTCCCCCTGCTAATAGTCTTAATGACGGCCGTTGTGTCTCAGACAAAGCTCTTTAGGTCCTATGCCGTTTGGCCTTCTCCCGAATGGCCCGGCTCCTACCGCCGTGCTCGGAGTCTAGAAGACACCGCGTTAGCCCGCAAGAAAGTCGTCAAGCCACATTGGACAAGCGCGGGCGCATGAGCCTGGCCCAATCGGCGTAATGTAGTCACGCGATCAGTCAGGACGGAGAGGGGGGGATTCGAACCCCCGAACGAGGTAACCCCCGTTACGCGATTTCCAGTCGCGCCCGTTCAGCCGCTCCGGCACCTCTCCGGGATTCGGGCAAGCGTATCGTGGGGCGGTGCCGAACCCGCCCCCGCCCGCCCCCGCCCGCGGCGGCACCGGCGCGTCGCTGATCAGCGCGCGATCAGGATTCCGGGGTTGAGGATTCCGGCCGGATCGAGCGTCGCCTTGACCGCCGCTAGCGACTGCATCGCCAGCGTGCCGATCTCGCGCTCGTACCAGCGCAGATGATCGGAGCCAACGCCGTGATGGTGGCTGATCGAGCCGCCGGTGGCCAGGATTGCCTCGCTGGCGGCGGCCTTGGCGATCGCCCACTGCGCCTGGGGGTCCTCCAGCTGCGCGCAGCCGGCGGTGAAGTACAGCGACGCGCCTGTGGCATACACGTGGGAGATGTGGCACAGGATCACCGGTGGCGTCCCCTGGGCCGACAGGGACTCCCGCAGGGCATCGGTAACGGCCGCATAGAGCGCGGCCAGCGAGGACCAGAAGGTGACGGTCTCCAGCGTCTCTACAAGCGCGCCCGCATCAAGCAGTGCGTCACGCAGGTAAGGACCCCGGAAGCGATTCTCCGCCCAGCTGTCACCCGCCCCGGCGACGGGCTGCGCGCCCGCCGACTCCAGGATCGCGCCGGCCTGCCCGCAGCGCCGCTCGACATCGTTGTCGGTGCCCTCGTAGCCGATGATCGCCAGGCATCCGCCGGGCCCCGCCTGTCCCAGCTCTGCGGGTCGCGCCAGGTTCAGGGCGGTCTCGGCCTCGTCTGAGAGTCGCAGGACGGTCGGAACCGGTCCGTCCTGCATCAATGCCCGGAAGACCGCGGCCCCGCCTGCGAACGAGTCAAATCGCCAGCCTTCGTAGAGGCGACGCTGGGGCGCCGGGGCGATCTGGAGCGTGAGCGAGGTGATCACACCCAGCGCCCCTTCAGAGCCGAGCATCAGCTGGCGCAGGTCCGGGCCGGCAGCGGACCTCGGCGCCCGTCCCAGCGTCAGGGTCCCCGCCGGTGTGGCGACCCGCAGCGCCAGGACCAGTTCGTCGAAGCGGCCGTATCCGGCGGATGCCTGGCCGCTGGAACGGGCGGCCGCGAAGCCGCCGAGCGTCGCATACTGAAACGACTGCGGGAAGTGACCGATCGTGTAGCCGCGCGCCGACAACAGAGCTTCGGCCTCGGGGCCGAGCAGCCCAGGCTCGAACACCGCCAGGCGTGACTCCTCGTCGAACTCCAGCAGCGCGTTCATCCGCCGGAGATCCAGCGCCACGAACCCGGCAAGGTCTCCCAGCTGTGGGGCCAAGCCGCCGACCACCGAGGTCCCGCCGCCGAACGGGACTACGGCGATCCGCCGGTGCGAGCAGACACGCAGAATCTCCAGCACCTGCGCGTGCGATTCGGGCATCAGGATCAGATCCGGTGCATCCTCCGCCTCGCCCGCCCGCAGGCGCAACAGATCGGGAGTCGACTTCCCGCGGGCGTGTCGCACGCGCGCGTCGTGATCGGAGCGGGCGTTGCACTCGCCGACGATCGCCGCCAGCTCAGACTCGACTGGGTGTGACAGGCGGCTCGGGGCGATCGCGATTTCCTCGATCGACGCGCGCCGCGGCCTGGGCCCGCGCACGCCGAGGGCGTCGGTCAGGAGCCTGAGCACGTCGTCGGGGAGCGTCGGCACCAGGGCGGGATCCCCCCAGCCTGACCAGGAGATCTGGGGCCGGGGATCGCTCGGTCGCGCGATCGGCATCGTGCGGACCGTACCCGCTGGGCCGCCCCCCCGGTTGCATCGATCGCGCCTTACGCTCATGCTCTGCAGCTGACAACCCAACGAGCGGAGGTCAAGGAGAGCATGAGCGCGTCGATGCTGAGCGGTCTGATGATGGACGACTTCCCGCTGTCGCTGACCGCGGTCGTGGAGCGCGCCGGGCGCTTCAGCGCCACCCGCGAGGTGGTTTCGCGACGTCCCGGCGGCTCGATCCACCGGGGAACACTGGGCGAGTGCGTGGAGCGAGCCCGGCGGCTGAGCTCGGCGCTGGTCAAGCTCGGCATCGGCGATGGCGACCGCGTGGCCACGCTGATGTGGAACCAGCCCGAGCATCTGGAGGTGTACTTCGCGGTGCCGTCGATGGGCGCGGTGATCCACACGCTCAACCCGCGCCTGCACCGGGACGAGCTCGGTTTCATCGTCGGTGACGCACAGGACCGCGCGATCGTCGTCGACGAGTCACTGTTGGAGGTGTTTGAGTCCTTCGCCGAGGCGCGCGAGCTCGAGCACGTGATCGTCGTCTCACGCTCGCAGCCGGTGTCCGATGGCCGGCTCGACTACGAGTCGCTGCTCTCCGATGCGCCGCCGATGTCGTGGGAGCTGTTCGACGAGCGTAGTGCCGCCGCCATGTGCTACACGTCGGGCACGACCGGGCGCCCGAAGGGGGTCGTCTACTCGCACCGCTCGCTCGTCCTGCACTCGCTCGTCGCCGCGCTGCCCGATCAGCTCGGCGTCGGCGCGCGGGACACCGTGCTGCCGGTCGTGCCGATGTTCCACGCTAACGCCTGGGGCCTCCCGTATACCGCGGCGTTCGCCGGCGCCAAGCTCGTGCTTCCCGGCCCGCTGCTTGACCCGGTCAACGTGCTCGACCTGCTCGCCGGCGAACAGGTGACGATGACGGCAGGCGTGCCGACGGTCTGGATGGCCGTGCTGCAGGCACTGGACGCCGAGCCCGACCGCTGGGACCTGCACGCGCTGCAGCGGTTGATCGTGGGTGGCTCGGCCGCGCCGCCGAGCCTGCTGCAGGGCTTTGATCGGCACGGGCTGACGATCATCCACGCCTGGGGGATGACCGAGACCTCGCCGCTGGGCAGCGTGTGCCGGCTGCCGGCGGAGCTCGATGAGCTCAGTGCGCAGGCGCAGTACGACTACCGCAGCCGTCAGGGCGTGGCCTCGCCGTTCGTGGAGATCCGGGCCCGCGCCGACGACGGTGGGCTGATCGAATGGGATGATGAGTCGATGGGCGAGCTGGAGGTCCGCGGACCCTGGGTGGCCGCTGGCTACTACAACGGGCAGGGCGCCGAGAAGTTCACCGACGACGGCTGGTTTCAGACCGGCGATGTCGTCAAGATCAACTCGCGCGGCTGCCTGCGCATCTGCGACCGCTCCAAGGACCTCGTCAAATCCGGCGGCGAATGGATCTCCTCGGTAGACCTTGAAAACGCGCTCATGGCCCATCCGGCCGTCGCGGAGGCGGCGGTGATCGCAATGGCCGACGAGCGCTGGGGCGAGCGGCCGCTGGCGGTCGTCGTGCTCCGCGAAGGCAACGAGGCCACGCCTGACCAGTTGCGCGAGCATCTGGCCCGGGATTACGCCAAGTGGCAACTCCCCGAGCGCTTTGAGTTTGTCGACGAGATTCCCCGCACCGCGACCGGCAAGTTCAAGAAGACGACCCTGCGCGAGCGCTTCGCCCAGACAACGGCCTGACCAAACCAGCGGTTGCGCGCCCCCCGGCCGCTCCTGCGGTAATCACAAGCACCACGTAATCACCAGTCGCTTGCAATAGCGGTTGGCATTGGCTTAGGTTTCCCCGTTGTCATAGCCGGACCGCACGGTATGGCCGCCTGGTGACGAGGGAGAGTGAGATGGAGGCAGCGACGGTTAGGGTCAGACGGCCACCCGCGCTGCGCGGCTTCTGGCGTTCTCTGGACGTGGGGCAGCGGCGAACGCTGCTGATGATGATCCTGGTCGTCGGCGGTCTGCACGTGCTCGGTTTCGTCACGCTGTTCGCATTGGTCCTGCCCAGCCACTACCACCTGGGCGCGTCGGGAACCTTCACGCTGGGGATCGGCGTGACCGCGTACACGTTGGGGATGCGCCACGCGTTTGACGCCGACCACATCTCGGCGATCGACAACACGACCCGGAAGCTGATCAGCGAGGGCAAGCGACCGTTGAGCGTCGGGTTCTGGTTCTCGCTCGGGCACTCGACGATCGTGTTCGCGCTCGCGCTCC
>ODAK010000191.1_pt1 | contig 68762 bp, 81 predicted proteins | sample 1539591 | NCBI WGS metagenome assembly ODAK01 (sample SAMEA3539303, study PRJEB22396) | soil metagenome | biome: tundra; feature: field; material: soil | place: USA | collected 2010-05 | depth 0.15 m | reverse complement strand
CGCTGGGTCTAGGCTGGCGAAGCCATCGCGAAGCGACGCCCGGCAGGGCGGCCTAGACGCGGTGGCCGCGAGCTGGACAATCGGGAGCGAGGAAGACGGCTCAGTGCCTCACCTGGTCTGCTGCCTGATGAGCACTGGTCTGCAGGCGCTATCTGGCTGGGGCGGCGCGGGCGCGCCGGGCGGGCCCCCAAGGCAGAGCCCGGCGCGGGGAGCGCCGGACCCGGCGCCGCGCAGCGGCGCCGCTTGATCTAGTACGGCTTAATTCGGCAACGGTCGGGCGCGGAGCCTTAGTGTTAGGTCGGCGAGGCTCGGGATGAGGCATTCGGCTCCGGCGGTGCTGAGGCGTTCGCTGGCGGCGGGCGTGGTGGCGTAGCCGATGGGGTGGACGCCGATGCCCTGGGCTGTGTCGATGCCTGCCTCGGTTGCGGTGATAAGTGCGCAGTTGGCTGGCGTGGCGCCGAGTGCGTGGATGGTGTCTTCGAGGAGATGTGGGATCGTCTGCAGGTGACCGGGCGGGAAGCTGGCCAGGGCAGTGACGTTCGGGGCCTGGTCGGCCAGGCCGTGCTTGTCGAGGTAGGAGCTGACAGCCTGGGCCGAGTTGTGGCTGATGACGGCTGGCGTGCGGCCGGAGTCGCGGCAGGCGGCTAGTACCTCGTGCACGTAGGCGGCGGGGCGAGCCGTGTCAGCGGCTGTTAGCTCGATGCTGGTGAGCTCTTCGTCAAGACGGGCTGCCACGCTGGGGTTGATGGCGACAGCACAGGCGATAATCTCGATGGGATCGCTGGTCGTGGCGATGGCCGAAGGCGGTTCGGCAGCCGTCTCGTTGCGGAGGATGGCGCGGAGCTGGTCGGCTGCGGTGGAGGGCATGGCGGCCGTGAGGTCACAAACCGGGCCGTCGAAGTCGAAGATGAGGCATCGGGCCTGGCTGAGGATGTTGTCGAGTGCTTTGTAGGGGGACGTGTTGCCCGTTTGGGCGTCCTGGGGCGCTGTGAGGTCGGCGGCCTGGATGAGCGGGATGAGCTGGCTGATGAGCGCGGGTGCGGCGGCGATGGTCGCGGCTGAGTTCAGGTCGTGGGGTCGGCCGTTGGCGTCGGTGACGGCGGCGCCTGCCTCGCGGGCGATCAGGACGCCCGCGGAGGTGTCCCATGGCTTGTTGCCGAGGGTGACGCTGGCGTCCAGGCGCCCGTCGGCAACCCAGGCCAGGTCAACGGCGGCGGTGCCGAGCATGCGGATGCGGTGCACCCGTGGGGTGAGCTGGATGGTCGCTGCGAGGCGCAGCTCGTTCTTGCGATCCGCTCCATCGCCGGTGGCGTAGTCGCCGATCGCCACCATCGCATCACGCAGACGACTCGTGGCGCTGGCCTTCAGCAGCCTTTCTCCGGCATAGGCGCCTTGGCCTTCGACGGCGTGATACCGCTCGCCCAGGAACGGGGCATCAATGACGGCCACGACCGGACGGCCGTCACGCAGCAGCGCTAGCGAGATGGCGCACAGCGGGAGACCGTGGGCATAGTTGGATGTGCCGTCAATGGGGTCGAGTGTCCACAGCCAGCCGGTGCCCGGGTCGCCGGACTGGCCTTCTTCCTCGCCGAGGAACCCGGTGTCCGGGGTGGCATCGTGCAGGTAGCCGCGGACGGCGCGCTCGATCGCGACGTCGACATCGGATACCAGGTCGCGGTCGGATTTCTCGGTGACTGAGGCAGGCCGCCGGGTCCGTATCAGGTCGCTGGCAATGTCGGCGGCCCGGAGGGCGACCGGCAGGAGTGACCTTGGATCGGCCGTCATATCTGCCTGCTCCGTTCCGCTATGGCGTCGTAGACCTGCTCGAAGACCGGGTACAGGCCGCCGGGTGCGCCGTTGGCGCGGATGAGCAGGGTCGGGGAGTCGATTCCGCGGGCCTGCGGGAGGTAGGGCTGCACGACGCAGGCCCGGTCATCGACCAAGACGATGTTAAACCGGATCGTCTCGTCGTAGACAGCGAGCCGCATGCGGTCACGTGCCTCTGCGGGCACCGGTCCCGGAGCCGGGACATCACCTGAATGTTGAGGCTGGTCCACCCGGCCAGGTGCCCGCCGGTGTATTCCTCCTCCCGTTCGCGGGCCTTGATTGCCTCGCCGTCCGGGTTCAGGAACAGGCAGGTGAGCTGGGTACCGTCGCAGACCATGCGCCGCAGCTGGTGGTCGGGCACCTGCTGGCAGATCATGTTGAGCGACAGGCCAGCGGCACGGATGCGGCTGGCGCCATCGAACAAGGCGCTTAGCTCGATGCTGGCCGCGAATTCGGAGCGGCTGGCGAAGACTGCGGCGACGTCGGCCATGCCTGCCGTCGCGGCAAGCTCATGCGCTGCCGGGCTGGCACTGGCTGCGGGCGACGGGACGCCGTCCAGGCTGGGCTTGAATAGCTGGGCTGATGAGTAGCCGGTCAGCATGTGCTCAAGGACGCGGCAGTGATCGGTGTGCGGCAGGCGGCGTAGATCCCCGGTCAGCCATCGGTGGAACTGGGCGCGGCTCGGCGCGATGCCGCCGCGCTCGCGGTCCAGGGACCGGGCAGCCTTCTCATACGCCAGGCGGAAGCTGCCGTACCTTTGCAGGCCCTTGTCTTCCAGCAGCACCGCTAACAGTGTCGGCTGACCGGTCATCGGCCGCTCCCATTCCCGCGCTCGAAAGGGCTTCCCGTTAAGGCTAGCGGAGCGGCGGGACGGCCATGAGACACAGATGAGACATCCACGCCGGAGAAGGGACAGTTACGTAGCAACCACGCGACGTGACGGCCGGGATCATCGGCGGCATGACATGCGCGACGGCTGCCGGGCCTGGCCCTTGCAGTTGGTGCGGAGGCAAGGGCTGGAAGCTGCTCACCATCCGGCGGGCGGCGGCCAGCGGCGGCGATGCTGACGAAGGCGGGCTGCTGCGGCGCCGCCGGGTTGCCTGCCTGGGCTGTGGCGGCACCGGCTCGCAAGTAACCGGAGGTGATGCGCCGTGAGGCGCTTATTCGAGTGGGGCGTTGCTACCGGGCAGGGCGGCGAGCGCACGCTCTCGCCGGTCGGCATCACCGATGAGGAACCGCGGGCACGGGCCCGGATGCTCGAAGCGCTGGGCGAGGTTCCCGATGACGTCCCCGCGAGCGGCTGGGTCACCGTTGTGCGCTACGTGCCGGGCCTGAACACCTACGACCGGTACCACACGCCGGTCCGCGCGGAGCGCGTCGCAGGCGGCACGGTGCGGATGCTGGTGGACAGCAGCCGCGACTGGCCCTCGCTCCCGCAGGAGCGGCGTCTTCGCCGCCGGAGCTGGCCGCCCTCGTAATGGCGCTGGCGGCTGACGAGCTGGCGCGGCGACACGTGCGGCCCCCTCGTGTGCCGTCGTGCCTTCCACTGTCCTGCGCTGCTGCTGGATGCCATCAGGTGACAACTTGTGCTGATGCCACTAGCCTGACCTGATAAGGCAGCAGTCCAGAGCGGACGGGCATCATGGGATATGACTACGCGCCACCGAAATACGCGCAGGTGGTCACCGAGATTAAACGGCGGATCGAGCGGGGCGAGTACCCGCCCGGTTCGCTGCTGCCCTCTGAGCATCAGCTCGTGACCGAGTTCGGGCTCTCGCGGCCGACGATCGTCAAGGCGCTGTCCGCGCTGCGGCAGGACGGGTGGATCGACACCCAGCAGGGCAAGGGCAGCTTCGTCCGCGGCCGCCCCGCCCTCGACGGCGCCGAGCGGACCCGCCCCGCGCACGGCATGCTAGAACTCCCTGAGGCCCAGCTGGCCGGGGAACTGGTGCAAGCCGGGGTGAAACTCGCCCCGCCTCATGTAACCGCGCTGCTCGGGCTGCAGGCCGGGGCGCGGGCATTCGTCCGGCAGCGGCTGCTGACCGAGGACGGCGAGCCGGTCGAGCTGGCATCCGCGTGGCTGCCGCTGGAACTGGCCGCGGGCACCGACCTGGCCACGCCGGACCTGCTGAACGAGAGCATCCGCCAGCACCTGCAGACCCGGCGGAAGATCCGGTTCGACCACGCCGTCGAGCAGATCACCGCCCGCCACCCGGCCGGAGAGGAAGCCGACCTGCTGCACGTCGCGACGGACGCCCCGGTGCTTAGCGTCATCGTCACCGCCTACGACGCGGCGGGCCAGCCGATCCAGGTCAGCGACCTGGTACTGCCCGGTCAGCGGCACGAGCTGCGGGACGCCTACCCCTTCACCTAGACAGCAACGTGCTGCCCTGTCATGAGCTGACATTTCACCTAACTTGACAAGGCAGGTATTCCTGCATAGCTTGTCTCCATACCTGACAAGTCAGGTCGGTGCCGTAAGGCAGACAGGAGTAGTCATATGGCGTTGCAGGGTCCGATCCCGGTGGAGTTCGGCCACGTGTTCCCGCGTGGTGTGTTCGCGGCCGGGGGATTCGAGCCGGTGCGGGACTTCGAGGCGTCGAAGGCCGGGCGGTTCGTCCAGTCGAAGGACAAGCAGAGCGGGCTGCCGCTGTGGGTTATCGACGTCATCGACGCCGATACCTCGGCGCGGGACAAGACGGCGCGGGTGAAGGTCGCGGCAGCGGATCAGCCGGTGCTGCCGCCCGCGCCTGCGGGGATGCCGTTCGTCCCGGTGGAGTTCGCCGAGTTGACCGTTACCCCGTATGTGAATCAGGCCGGGCGGCTCGCCTACTCGCTGAAGGCAACAGGAGTGCGGGTGCCTGGCCGGGGCCGCGGTGTCGTGGACGGGAAGGACACTGCGGCATGAGCCACGCAGAGCAGTCGTTCGCCAGCGTGTCCGTGCACGTCGGCGACGACTGGGACCTGCGGTGCGACACCTACCCGCACACCACGCCGATCCTGACGATCGGCGGCGGGAGCACGCAGACGCATTTCTGCATAGCCGGACAGGAGCGGATCACCGCCGAGGCGGTCGCGTTCGCGCGGGAGCTGGCCCGGCAGGCGGCAAGGTTCGCGGCCGAATGTGAGCGGCTGCATGCCGAGCAGTCCGGCCAGGGCCAGAGCCAGAGCCAGGTCCCGGCCGGGACCGCGGGCAACGCGGCCTGATGCATGGCGGGGCGGCAGGAAGTAGCCCCTTCCTGCCGCCCTTTGTTCTCTCCCGGTTCTGAGCAAGGAAGAGGTGATGATCGTATGCGCGGCAGGGTGACGGGCGAGCAGTACGCCCAGGTCGACAACCCCGACCCGTTCGCGTCCCCGGTATGGCGCTCCCCGGTCTACCGGACCCCGGAGTTCGTGATCTGGATCGTCCAGCTTGCCCGGCTGCTATGGCGAGTCCTGTGGTTCGTGATCCGCCATCCCGGCCTCGACGTGACAGCTGGAATTCTCCTGCTCCTGTGGGCGAGCACCGGATGGCAGGGTCTGGTCACCTCCGCAGGCATCGTTCTGACGATCCTGATCGCATTCCGGCTGACGAACCCACGCTGGTTCACGCGGCTCATCACCGCATCCGCCAGGAACAGGTGGCGGTGGTGGTGCTACCGGCAGCGGTGGCAGGCCGTGATGACCATTACCCGCCTCGCCCCGCTATACCAGGGCCGGATCCTGCTGCCCGTCCTGGGCCAGGTCAGCTCCTCGCGGTTCACCGACCGGGTGGGGGTGGGCCTCGTGTCCGGGCAGTCCCCGAAGGACTTCGCCGACCGGGCCGAGGGCATCGCGCACGGGTTCCGGGTCCGCCAGTGCCGGGTGCGTTCCGGGCGGCCGGGGACGGTCACCCTCGAACTGGTCCGCAAGGACGCGCTCGCGGCACCGATGCCCGCCCTTCCCGTCCCGGCCGTAACGGACTTGCGGGCGCTGCCAGTCGGCCGCCGCGAGGACGGCGCTGTGCTGACTTTGCGGCTGCACAGCACGCACCTGCTGATCGCCGGAGCCACCGGAGCGGGGAAGGGCTCCTACCTGTGGGGCCTGATCCGCGCCATGCTCCCCGCGATGGCCGCCGGGCTGGTCCGGGTCTACGCGTGTGACCCGAAGCTGATGGAACTCGCGTTCGGCCGGGACCTGTTCGAGCAGCACGGCCGGTACGCCGCCGACCCGGCCGGCATCGCCGCCTTACTCGAAGACGCCGTAGCGGACATGCAAGACCGGGCCGCCCGGTTCGCCGGCAAGCAGCGCGACCACATCCCCACCACCGAGCACCCGTTCACGGTGGTCATGGTCGATGAGATCGCGTTCCTGACCGCCTACCAGGCCGACCGGAAACTCCGGGACCGGACCCTCGGCGCGCTGGCCACCCTCACCACCCAGGGCCGCGCCGCCGGGTACGCCGTGGTCGCCGCGTTGCAGGACCCGCGCAAGGAAGTGCTGAACATCCGCAACCTGTTCCCCGACAAGATCGCGCTGCGCCTGGATGAGCCCGGCCAGGCCGACATGGTGCTCGGCGACGGCGCCCGCGACCGCGGCGCCCTGTGCGAGGACATCTCCCCCGACCCGCAGACCGGCGCTGGCGTCGGATACATCCGCCTCGAAGCAGACCCCGACCCGGTACGCGTCCGCGCCGCCTACGTCGCCGACGACGACATCCTGGCCATGACCGCGGCCTACGCGGTCTCGGCCTGGCGGGCCGCGCCATCCCCGGACAACGCCGCATGATCACCGGCTGGCTAGCCGGCGAGGACTGCCCCGACTGCGGCGGCCCGCTGCTGGAAACCAGCACCGGCCCTCGGTTCCTGATCCTCGAATGCCCCGGCTGCGGGCACTGCGACACCTGGCACACCGACGACCCCGACGACGACATGGAGGTTGAATGACACCACGCCTGACCCGGGCACAACGGCTGGCGATGCCGCTGGCTCGCGACGTGGTGCGCGAGCTGGCCATCTCCCACGGCGGCTGCATCCGCCCGGTCCAGCTGCGCCGCACCAACCTGGACACCGGCCAGGCCGAGCAGGTCCTCGTCCCTTGCGGCCACACCCTCGCCGCGGTCTGCCCCGCCTGCGCCGAGCGAGCGAAGAGCCTGCGGGCGGCCCAGTGCCGCGAGGGCTGGCACCTCGAGGACGAGCCCGCTGTAACGTCCGACCCGCCCGATGACGTGCAGCTGATGTGGACCGGGCTGCGCTCCGAAGCACAGCAGCGCCACGACCATGACCACGCGGCCGGGCAGGACACCGCCGAGGACGACGAGCTGATCGGTGACCTGGACGAGGAGATCACCCGCTCCGGGATACGCGGCAAGGTGCTGCCCGCCCAGTCCGGCCGCCGTCACCGCTCCACCAGGCGCCGCCAGGACACCCCGGACCTGCCCCGCCGCAAGATCGCCCCGCGGACCATCGGCAAGACCTACACGGCGCCGGACGGCACGACGTTCCGCCCGTCGATGTTCATCACCCTGACCTGCCCGAGCTACGGCAGAGTCCTCGCGGATGGCACCCCGGCTGACCCCGGCCGGTATGACTACACGCGGGCGGCCCGGGACGCGCTGCACTTCGCGGCGCTGTTCGACCGGCTGATCCAGAACCTGCGCCGGTTCCTCGGCTATGACGTGCAGTACTTCGCCGCAGTCGAGCCGCAACGCCGCCTCGCCCCGCACGTCCACGTCGCCATCCGCGGCACCCTGTCCCGCACCGAACTGCGGCAAGTCCTGGCCGCCACATATCACCAGGTCTGGTGGCCACCCGCCGACATGGTGAAGCATGACGACGGCAACCTGCCCGTCTGGCACGAGCCGAGCGGCAACTACATTGACCCAGCCACCGGGGAAGTCCTGCCCTCCTGGGACGAGGCACTCGACGCCATCGGCCCCCGCGACGAGCCGCTGCATGTCGCCAGGTTCGGCCCGCGGTTCGACGCGCAAGGTGTCCTCGCCGGATCACGCGACGCAAACCGGTGCATCGGGTACCTGACGAAGTACCTGACCAAGCATGTCGCCGACTGCCACCAGGCCGCGACCGGCGCCCAGCAAGATCACACCGACCGGCTCCTCGACGCACTCCGGTACGAGCCGTGCTCGCCGACCTGCGCGAATTGGCTGCAGTACGGCGTCCAGCCAAAGAACGCCCGGCCCGGAATGCGCCCGGGTCGCTGCCAGGGCAAGGCGCACCGCCGCGAGCATCTCGGCTACGCAGGCCGCCGCGTCCTGGTCTCCCGCAAATGGTCCGGAAAGACCCTCGCCGACCATCGCGCGGACCGCCGGGACTGGCTCCTGGCCACGCTCGGCATCGCGGCCGACGACCCCGCCCGCTACACCTGGGAACCCGTCACCCCCGGCGATCCCGACCACATGCCCAACGGGCAGCGGCTCCTGCACGTCGTCGCCGACCGCCAGCGATGGCACGCTGCGCTCACCGAAGCGCGGGCAAGAGCCAGCGGCCAGATACCCCCGGACCTTTCGGCAACCGGGAGGGCCGCATGACTCACATGAGAGACCATCCGCCAGCAGAACGGTTGCTGACCGTCGCCCAGGCCGCCGAGCTACTCAACACCAGTCAACGATTCCCCCGGCGGCTGATCGAGGAGCGGCGCATCCGCTTCGTACGGATCGGCCCGCGGCATGTTCGCATCCCCGAATCCGCACTGCGCGAGTTCATCGAGGCCGGACTCGTCGAGCCGGTCACCACCAGGAAAAGGAGCAGGGTCGCATGACCAGGAAAAGGCGCTTTGGCAGAGTCCGGCAACTGGCGTCCGGGCGATGGCAGGCTCGCTACCAGGGGCCGGACGGCTTAGACCGGCCAGCACCGGAAACCTTCGCCAGCAAGACCGACGCCGAAGTCTGGCTGACGCTCAAGGAAGCCGAGATCCGTAACGGCGACTGGATCAACCCGGACGACGGCAAGGTCTCACTCGCCGAGTACGCCCGGGTCTGGATCGACGAACGAACAGGACTGCGGCCCAAGACAGTCGAGCTGTACCGCTACCTCCTGCGGAAGCACCTGGCTCAGGTTCTCGGCCCGGTGCCGATCGCCGACATCCAGCCCGGGCACGTACGGCGGTGGCGCAAGACGCTGCTCGACGACGGCGTGAGCACGATCACCATGGCCAAGGCGTACCGGCTACTGAAGGCCATCCTCAACACCGCGCTCGACGACGGCGTGATCAGGCGCAACCCGTGCCGGATCAAAGGCGCCGGACGGGAGAAGTCACCAGAGCGGCCAACGCTCGCCATCGCGCAGGCGTACGCGCTCGCCGAAGCGATCGGACAGCGGTACCGGGCGCTCGTCCTGCTGGCGATGTTCAGCAGCCTGCGATGGGGCGAGCTTGGCGCGCTGCGGCGGTGCGACATCGACCTGGCGGCTCGCACCGTGCGCGTTTCCCGGCAACTGGCCGAGGCCCGCGGCGGCGGGTTCACCTTCGGGCCGCCCAAGTCGGAAGCTGGCACGCGCGTCGTGACCATTCCCGAGGTGATCATTCCGGTCGTTCAGTGGCACCTGAGCTGCTTCGCCCAGCCCGGCGATGACGGGCTGGTGTTCACCAGTCTGAGGGGCAGGCCACTACGGCATAGCCACTTCCGGCAACGGGAATGGCTGCCAGCGCTCAAAGCGGCCGGGCTCGCCGACTTCCATTTCCATGATCTGAGGCATTCGGGAAACACCCTGGCCGCCAGTGCTGGCGCCACGCTCCGCGAGCTGATGGACCGGATGGGGCACGATAGCGAACGCGCGGCGATGATCTACCTGCACGGCAGTGACGCGCGCCAGCACGAGATCGCGGACTCGCTGAGCAAACTCGCCAGAGAGCAGCTGAACCGGGGCACCAAGCGCACGGACGGCCGGGGCAGCGGCAGACGATCGGGCACGCAACGGGCACGGAACCGGAAACAAGCCTCGTGAAGATCATTTACCAGGCGAGCAAAATCCCATCTGACCTGGCGGTTCTGAGCTGCGCCCCGAGCAGGACTCGAACCTGCGGCCTACTGCTTAGGAGGCAGTCGCTCTATCCACTGAGCTATCGGGGCTGACGTCACCTGGACATCGGATCGAGCCAACGTCGGCGGGCCGCACCAAGCGTAGCCGGTCCTTCGGCCCGGGAGGGCGGCCGAGGGCCCGGTCGCACGGGCCGTGACCGGCAATCTCGAGTGGCCATAGGGTGAGATTGGCCCGGCAGCCGACAGCATGGTCAGGAGCGGTGCAGGTGCAGGACGCCATGACTCAGGCCACCATCACGGAGTCTTCCGGACCGTAGCTCGGTGGATGAGGTCATGACCGCCGAGTGCTTGTCGTCACACCCGACGCCGCCTCGCCAGGATCGAGCACGGCGACCTCGACTAGGCGCCGCGTAAGGCCCAAGCCGTCAAGCGGTCAGGGGATAGCTACCGGCATCGGCAGGTCATCGAGGGCGTGCGGGCACGGGCAGTCGCGTTCGGCGGGGAGCTCTTCGATGACCGTCATCAGCAGGTCCCGCATCCGGGGCAGGTTATCGGCGAACACGCGAAACACTTCTGCGTGCGTGACCCCGTCGCCCTCCTCGACCCCGGCATCCGTGTCAGTGACCAGCGTGATCGTCGTGTAGCAGAGCGCGAGCTCACGAGCGAGGACGGCCTCGGGGTGGCCGGTCATGCCGACCAGGGTCCAGCCCTGCGCGGCGTACCAGCGCGACTCGGCCCGGGTCGAGAACCGCGGGCCGCCGATGACCACCAGCGTTCCCTCTTCGACCGGCGCCCAGCCCGCCGACCGGGCAGCCGCGATCGCCACCGACCGGCCAGCCGGACAGTACGGGTCCGCGAACTGAACATGGACCGCTGCGCCTTCGTCGTAGTAAGTCTGCGGGCGGCCGCCGGTCCGGTCGACCAGCTGGTCCGGAATCACCAGCGTGCCCGGCCCGTAGTCGGAAGTCAGGGAGCCGACTGCGCTGGGCGCGAGCACCTGCCGGACACCGATCGAGCGCAGTGCCCACAAGTTGGCGCGGTACGGGATGCGGTGCGGCGGGAAGCGGTGATCACGGCCATGCCGCGGCAGGAACGCGACCCGCCGCCCGGCGACCTCGCCGATCACCAGCGGATCGCTGGGCAACCCAAACGGGGTCTCCACGGTGATCTCGCCGGCGGAGTCAAGGAAGTCATACAGACCCGACCCGCCGAGGACGCCAATGCTGGCCTGCTCGGGCACGGCAGCTCAGGCGACCTTCGAGCCAGACGACGAGGAGCCAGCGGAGGACCCAGACGAGGAGTCCGACGGCGAAGAACCCGACGAGGAGGAAGCCGGCCCGGACCCCGATGAGGATGAGGCCGCCCCAGCGCCCTGGCCGGCCTTCTTGCCGCCCGGCGACTCTGAGCCGCCCGACGACTCTGAGCCGCCGGAGGAATCCGAGCCGCCAGACCCGCCGGCCTCTGTCTTCGCCCCGCTGGAGCCGTTGGCCGCAGCCCGGCCGGCGTCGGCGGCCTTGCGGCTGTCCGTCCGGTAGAACCCGGACCCCTTGAAGACGATGCCTACGGCAGAGAAGACCTTTCGGAGCCTGCCTCCGCAGGACGAGCAGACCGACAACGGCTCGTCACTGAAACTCTGCACCACCTCGAGCCGCTCTGCGCATTCGGTGCAGGCGTACTGATAGGTCGGCACTGGTCCTCCTCCGCGGCGTTAGCACTCGCCACCGTCAACTGCTAAATGCTAGCAACGGCTAAGGCAGCCTGATGATTCCTTGGGCCGGCTGAGCGACGAGCCGCACGGGCTGGTCATGGTGGCCGACCGGGATCTCGTCGAGCAACTCGCCATCGTAGAGCAGCGCGATGGTGGGGACCGAGCCGCCGACCCTCGCGAGCGCACGGTCGTAGGAGCCGCCGCCCCGGCCGAGCCGGTAGCCCCGCCGGTCGGCGGCGAGCGCCGGGACGATCACGAGGTCCGCACTGGCGATGGCGGCAACGCCGCGCGGCGGCTCAGTCGGCTCGAGCAGCCCGCGCGGCCCCGCGGCCAGCGAGTCGGGGCCCTCGTACGACGCCCAGTCCAGGTCATTGCCGGGGCGCAGCAGCGGCAGGACTACGTAGGCGCCGCGTTTCCAGAGCGCGTACACCAGGCTGCGGGTTCCCGGTTCCGTGCCGATCGATAGGTAGGCCGCGACCGTTCCGGCCATCTGCGCCTCGGGAAGGGACAGGACTAGGTCGCGGAGCAGCCGTCCCGCCTCGGCGCGCTCCTCCTCAGACCGCGCCGCCCGGGCAGCGGTCAGCCGTTCCCGCAGCGTGGCCTTGGCCAGCCGCAGCTCAGCGCCGGCCGGACCATCCTCCATGACGATGTATACCTCCCCCGGCAGGGTACGCCGCGGCGCTTGCTCTTCTGCAACGGAACCAGCCAGTTGGCCAGCCGCCTGCCCCCGGGTGGCATACTCAAGGTTTCGCTAGTTCTTGACACCGACGAATCAAGGGCGGTATGGGCAAGATCACCGGCGTTTATCCAGGTAGTTGGGCTCTTCGGCATGGCTGACCACACACCGGTCACCAAGGCTGTCATCCCGGCTGCGGGCATGGGAACCAGATTCCTGCCCGCGACGAAGGCGACTCCCAAGGAGATGCTGCCGATCCTCGACACCCCTGCCATCCAGTATGTGGTCGAGGAGGCGGTCGCCGCCGGGCTGCGCGACGTGCTGATGATCACGGGGCGGGGCAAGCGCCAGATCGAGGACCACTTCGACCGCAATTACGAGCTCGAGGATGCTCTCACCGCGAAGGGCGATCACGAGGCGCTCGCCCATGTGAGGGCACCCAGCGAGCTGGCGTCCATGCATTACGTGCGCCAGGGCGCGCCTAAAGGCCTGGGCCACGCGGTGCTGTGCGCGGCCGAGCACGTCGGCGACGCGCCGTTCGCGGTGCTGCTCGGCGATGATCTTATCGACGCGCGTGACCTGCTGCTGCAGCGCATGATGCAGGTCAGGCAGCAGTACGGCGGCAGCATCGTCGCGCTGATGGAGGTCGAGCCCGACCAGGTCAGTCACTACGGCTGCGTGGCGATGAAGCCCACCGACACTCCCGACGTCGTCGCCGTCACCGACATGGTCGAGAAACCAGATCCGACCGAGGCGCCGTCCAACTGGATTATCATCGGCCGCTATGTCTGCGACCCGGCGATCTTCGGCGTGCTGGCGCAGACCCCGCCAGGCCGGGGCGGCGAGATCCAGCTCACCGACGCGCTGCGGACGCTGGCCAGGGCTGACCGCGGGTCCGGCCTTGACGGCGGCGGCGTGCACGGAGTGCTGTTCCGCGGCCGCCGGTACGACACCGGCAACAAGCTGGACTACCTGCGCACCCTGGTCCAGTTTGCCGCCGAACGGCCCGACGTGGCCAGTGAGTTCGTCCCCTGGCTCCGCGCCTTCGTGGCCGGCCTGCCCTAACCTTCGATGACGACCGCAGCGCAGCACGGGCAGGCCGCACTGGAACCCGTCGACAGCTACCTCGCGGCGGTCCTGTCGGCCATCCGCCCGCTCGCCGCGCGCGAGCTGAGCGTGGCTGAGGCCGATGGCGCGGTGCTCGCCGCCGACGTCGCTGCCGCCTGGCCGCTGCCGCCGTTCGACAACTCGGCGATGGACGGCTACGCGGTCCGCGCCGCCGACGTCGCCTCGGCCAGCGCGGCCGCCCCGGCGGCGCTGCCGGTCCGCGGCGAGATCCCGGCCGGCGACACCAGGACCCTCCAGCTGGCGGCGGGCACCTGCCTGCGGATCATGACCGGCGCGCTGCTGCCCGCCGGGGCCGACGCGGTGGTGCCGGTGGAATGGACCGACGGCGGGACCGGCCAGGTAACGATCCGTCAGCCGGCCGCCGCGGGGAACGCCATCAAACGGGCCGGCGACGACGCGGTTCCCGGTGACGTGCTGCTCAGCGCGGGGACGTGGCTGGGCCCGGCTGCGATTGGGCTGCTCGCCGCGGCCGGCCGCGGCACCGTGCTGGCCCGGCCCCGCCCGCGGGTCACCGTGATCTCGACAGGCAACGAGCTCGCCGAGCCAGGCACCCCGGTCGTGCCCGGCCAGATCTGGGAGTCCAACGGCGTCATGCTGGCCGCGGCGGCACGCCAGCTCGGCTGTGCCGCCAGCCGCCACCCGATCGTGCCCGACGACACCGATGCGCTGCTGGCGGCCATCGAGGCCGCGCTGCCGGCCGCCGACCTGCTGGTGACCAGTGGCGGCGTCAGCATGGGCGGCGAGCACGACGTGGTCAAGGCGGCACTGCGGCGCCTGGGCACCGTCAGATTCACGAAGGTGGCGATGCAGCCGGGGATGCCGCAGGGCTTCGGCGTGGTCGGCGAGCACGCGGTGCCGATCTTCACGCTGCCGGGAAACCCGGTCAGCGCGTACGTCTCGTTCCAGCTGTTCGTCAGGCCCGCACTGGATGCCCTGCAAGACCAGAGCGCGAAACGGTTGCCTGGCGCCCGTGCCGTTCTCACCGAGCCGGTCCGGTCCCCCGCGGGCAAGCGTTCTTTCCTGCGCGGGATCCTGGATCCAGCGACCGGGTCGGTGACGCCGGTTTCCGGCCAGGCGTCGCATCAGCTTGCTTCCCTGGCGAAGGCCAACGCACTGATCATCGTTCCGGAGCCGGTTGTGGAGATGGCTGCGGGCGACATTGCTGATGTGCTGGAGCTGCCGTGACCGAGACCGCTGGCCAGGCCCCGCAACTGACCCACCTCGATGCGGCAGGTCAGGCCCGGATGGTCGACGTCTCGGGCAAGGAGGTGAGCAGCCGCCAGGCGCGGGCCTCGGGGCGGGTGCTGCTGTCCCCCGCGGCCGTGGCGGCGCTGCGGGACGGCACTGTGCCCAAGGGCGACGCGCTGGCGGTCGCCAGGATCGCTGGTATCCAGGGCGCCAAACGGACCCCGGAGCTGGTCCCGCTCTGCCACCCGATCGGGCTGCACTCGGTCGCCGTCGAGGCGGAGGTGCACGACGACGGGGTCCGTATCGTGGCCACGACGCGGACCGCCGGCCGGACCGGCGTCGAGATGGAGGCGCTGACCGCGGTGGCGGTCGGCGCCCTGGCGCTGGTGGACATGGTCAAGGCGATCGACCCGGCCGCGGTGATCAGCGACATCAAGGTCGAGGAGAAGTCCGGCGGCAAGACCGGGCTCTGGACCAGGCCATGATCCGGGCGCTGGCCATCACCATCTCCAGCCGCGCGGCCGCTGGCGTCTACGAAGACCGGTCCGGTCCGGTGCTCGCCGGGCTGCTGCGCGAGGCCGGCTGCGCGGTCGACGGCCCGACCGTGATCCCGGACGGTGACGCCGTGGAGGGCACGCTGCGGGACGCGGTCGGAGCAGGGTACGACGTCGTCGTGACGACCGGCGGGACCGGGCTCACGCCGGGCGACCTCACTCCTGAGATGACCAGCAAGGTGATCGACAGGGAGATCCCCGGCATCGCCGAGGCGATCAGGGCCGCTGGCACGGCAGCCGGGGTCCCGGCGGCGATGCTGTCCCGCGGGCTGGCCGGGCTGGCGGGCCGCACGCTCGTCGTCAATCTGCCCGGATCGGCCGGCGGGGTCAGGGACGGGATGGCGGTGCTGGCCCCGGTGCTGGCGCACGCGATCGACCAGGCCGCCGGCGGCGACCATGCCCGGGCTGGCTGAGCACGGATGTCGCGCATTCGGTGCGCATTCATAGCGTGACCGAATAGCGCAGCGGCCGGTTACCAGGGAATGATGGTGCTGTGGGACGCATGCGGGGATGGCCGACCACCCTGACAGAGCCCGGCCTGCTGGACGCGCCCGTGGGGCTGCGCCCGGTGCACGTCAGGGACGCCTCGATCTGGCGCGAGACCAGGGTACGGAATGCCACCTGGCTGCGGCCCTGGGAGCCGAGCAACCCGGAGACCCCGTTGTACCGGTCGAGCCTGGGGCCGTATGTCGCGATGGCCAGGACGATGCGCAAGGAGGCCAGGCAGGGACTGACCCTGCCCTGGGTGGTCACCTATGGGGGGCAGTTCGCCGGGCAGCTCACCGTCGGCAGCATCATCTGGGGATCGGCCCGGTCGGCGCAGGTGGGCTACTGGGTCGACGAGGCGCAGGCCGGCCGGGGCGTGACCCCGACGGCCCTGGCGATGGCGCTGGACCACTGTTTCTTCGTCGTCGGCCTGCACCGTGTCGAGGCGACCATCCGGCCGGATAATCACGCCAGCCGCCGGGTGGTCGAGAAGCTCGGCTTCCGTGATGAGGGCGTGCGCCGCCGGAGCCTGCATATCGACGGCGCCTGGCGCGACCACCTGTGCTATGCGCTGACCGTAGAGGACGTGCCGGGCGGCCTGATGCCGCGCTGGCGCACCGCCGTATCCGCGACCCGCTCCCGGGCTGGCTGACGCGGCTCAGCGGCCAGGCGGATGGCGGAACCTGGCCGCAGTGGCTCCCTCGTAATCGGGCCCTAGCTCGCGGTGTGTCTCGGCAGCCGCGCGGATCTCGTCGCGCGAGAATGATGAGGCGTTCACACAGACACGTTATATCGGAATCCGTTTTATCTGGACTGTCCGATTCAGGAATGCCAAAGCCCACGCCAGACGCGCGATCTCGCGACACACCGGGCCGAATGCTCGTCAAGGCGGACCAGGGGCTTTACCGTGCGTGACGTGAGCATGCCCGTCGCCGCAACCGGCACACAGCGCGGTTTCCGGCGTGCCAGGCCCCCGCATGACCTTGGGGGAAGCCCATGAGCAGCGCCATCCTCTATCTCGCGATCATCGCCATCTGGGCCTGCGTCCTCGTTCCGCGGTGGATACACAAGCCGCACCGCATCCTGCCGGAGCCGGAGAAGTTGTTCGGGCTGCAGTATTCGGCTGCGCCCGGCGCGCCGGACGCGGAGACTGGCGAAATGGCCGGGGATGGCTGGGACGACCGGGGAGACAGCACCGAGGTGCTGCCTGGCGTCGCCGGGCAGGGCACCGCCTTGGACCACGGCGCCGCGCCGCAAAACGGCGTCCCGGCGGAGCAGGGCGTCGCGTGGCACCGGATCACCGAGCGGCGCACCTATCACGCGACGGGACCGGCTCCCGGATCCCGTCCCGTCAGCCCCGCGCAGCCGGGCCCGGACCGGTCCCGCGTCGTCCAGGCACGACGTCGGCTGCTGACCATGCTGGTCACGCTCATGATCGCGGCCCTGGCGGCCACGGCCGCGAAGCTCTCTCCCGGGTGGATCCTGGTGCCTCCGGGCGGCATGCTCGGCGTGTATCTGCTGCTGCTGCGCGAGGCCACGCATGCCGACGCGGAGCAGGCACAGTGGCAAGCACAGGAACTGGCTGCTGAGGCCGCTGCCCGCGCCGAGACCGCCCGGCAGCGCGCCCGCCGCGCCTGGGAGGCCAGCCAGCCGCAGCCGACCGCGGAGATCATCGACATCTCGGCCAGGGTCACCGACCAGCTGTACGACCAGCACGCAGGGTCCACCGACCAGTTGTATGACCAGTACGCTGACGCCGCCGTCCGCGCCGTCGGTGACTGACCGCCGCAACGCCAGGCCCGCAGGTTTGCTACGCTGGCTGGCGTTCCTGGGGCTGTAGCGCAGTCCGGTAGCGCACCTCGTTCGCATCGAGGGGGTCTGGGGTTCAAATCCCCACAGCTCCACCCAAAACCGCAGGTCAGAGGCATGTTTTCAGGAATAGATGATCATTGAGTGATCGTTTGACTGTGATTCGACCGTCGTCCTGGATGTCAGCGGTCGGCACTCGGCGCCCTCAGCCGGAGCGCGTTGGCATGCGTTTCTGTCAGTTCTCAGCCGATGTGAAGCAGTCTCGGTTGATCTGAAGCGAGGAGTGTGTTGTCTCCTCCGATCTGAAGCAGCGAGCTGGTCCCACCCGATCTGGAGCATCGCGCGTAGCGCCGGCACCTGCCAGCCTGGCCACAGCAGCCCCAGATCGTCTCAACCAATCTGAGAAGCATACGAACTCGCGAGATCGTCGCACCGGGCGGCGGTAAAGCCGCTGGCTCACCCTCGGCCTGTCCGGGGCCAGCTTCGCGCTGGCCCGCGAGGTGCTGCTTGGCGCGGATCCGCCGGTGGCCCTGACCCAGCGGACCAAGCGGATCCTGGCCGAGGTACGCGACGAGCACATGCCCGCGGTGCACCCGGGAGGCACCGTGATTACGCGGGCCGGTGCGGACGTGCGCTAGTGGACCTGGACCGGCTAGCGCGCCAACGCAACGCTCGCCGTGACCACGTAACGCATCGCGATGAACAGCACGCCGTCCGCCTCGCGGGCCTCGAACACCGGGATGATGTGCGGATCATCGACCGCTGCCGGAGCCCTGGACTCGCGGATGAACCGCTGCCGGAATCCTGCATCCGCGGCCAGCGCGGGCGCCAGGACCTTCAGCGCCGCCGGCCTGCCGAGGCGCTCGTCCCGGGCGCGGAACACCACGGCCATCCCGCCTTGGCCGATTTGGCTCTCCAGCCGGTACCCAGCGATTCGCAAGCCCGCTCCGACGCTAACCGCCACCTACGGCATGAAGCCGTCAGCCCCTGCAGACGCCTCATTCCTTACGACCCCTGCAGCAGGAGGGCGCTGCCCGACACTTGCGCTTCTCGCGGGTCCCGCCGGTTTGGAGTTTTCGGCGGGTTTACCCGGTTCGGTTGCTTGCTCGCATCCCGGCTGATGCGCCCTCTCCGCACCATGACCGCTATCACGATGACGGCGACGACGACCAACACCGCGACCAGCGCTGGGTTTGGTCCACTGGCCGGTACGGTGGCCGCTAAATTGATCATGGGGCTCCTTCGCACCCCTTCGCGCAACGCGGGCTGCGGAAAGCAGAAGGGCGCTGTCCTCAGGTCATCGTAGTAACAGCTGATGCGAGTGAACGCTAACCGCATCGACTTAGCGCTGACGTCTGAGTTGGATGTACCCTCGGCGACCAGCTGTCCGATCCGCTCCTCTTGCCGGGTGAGTGCTTCTTGTGCACCGAGTCCATCGCGTCCCTGTAACAGTCCTCGGCGGCGTCCTCCTCGGCGCGGAGCCCTGCGAACGGGCGAGTAGCCCGAGCGCCCATGTCGTGCCGCTGGCGGTCGCGCGCTCGGTACCCAGCACGGTCAGCGCGTAGAGGAAGTGGTGCAGAGCCTGCTCGCCGGACGGCACCAATGCGATCTGGACCCGGACGGGTACACCGGGACAGGATGGGGAAGTTGGGGCGCTCGAAATGCGGCGCCGCGCCGATGGCAGTCAAGATGTTCGTACTTAGCGCCAAGTGCAGCATCTCCTGCTTGATGATGCTGATGAGCGCCGTTTCCCAGGCCCGCGCCCGCGCGAGTTGGTCAGGTGTCAGACCCTCGTCGGGACTGCGCTTGAGCGAGAACTGTGCGTTTTGTCGCAGCGTCACCCACTGCTCACGGCCGAGCACAGTCATTCACAGGCGATGGGTGAGCACCATGATGTCGGGGTCTTCGGTGTATGAGCTGTGCTCGTCATGATTCCTCTTGGTGAGTTGGCTCATGCCGCTTGCGCGTGTGGCGCTTCGGCCAGTGCAACCCCTTCGTTCCTTCTGGACAAGCATCCATCGTCTACCGACCTATCGGCGACCGCTATTCGTGGTAGCGGGCGCTGCGCTCGGCCACCCGGCGCGAGGTAGCAGCCGACGACCACCGCCGGGCGCCAACCAGTCGTCCGAAGGTTCATACGGCCCTGACGGCCCGCGCGGTGCTGATCCACTGCGCGGCTGGCACCATGCCCGTCCCTGCATGTAGTATTGCATGCATGGTTGCTCTTCAGATCCGTGACGTTCCCGAAGAACTGCGCGACCGGCTCAACGAACTGGCCGGCCAGCGCGGGCAGTCTCTCCAGGCATACCTGTTCGACGTCGTCAGTGACGAGGCGCGCCGCCAGGACAACCTTGCGGTCCTCAACCGCTTCGGGAAAGGCGCGTACGGCACCCGGCTCAGCTCGGCTGACATAGACGGCGCCCTGCGCACAGCCCGGGCGGAACGCGACGCGGAACTCGGGATCCATGAGGCCGAAGGGTGATAGTCCTCGATGCGTCGGCGGCTGCCTTCGCACTCCTGGATGAAGGGGAAACCGGCGATCGGTGCCGCGCAGCCCTGCAGGCTGACTCCCAGTGGCTGGTCCCCGAGCACTGGCTGATAGAAGTCCTGTCAGTGGTCCGGGGAAACCTCCTTGGGGGGAAAATCAAGCCAGATCACGCGGCAGAGGCCGCCGCGGCGGTGGCCAAGATGGATCCTGTCGCGGTGCGCACGCGGCTGCTCGCCTCCCGGATCTGGGCACTCCGCAGCAACCTGACAACCTACGACGCGGCCTATGTCGCGGCGGCAGAGCGATACCGCTGCGCGTTAGTGACCACCGATGCGCGACTGGCACATGCGACAGGTATCCAGTGCACCGTCAACTTGATCCCATGAGGCCAGACCGAGAACCAGCTCCACCGGCGCCGGTCCAGGTGTCAGTTTGTCCGCAGAGCCGCGGCGGACTCCACTAGGCCCGCCCGTTCTAGCTGGCCGAGGACGTCATCGATGGTCTCAGGGGGCTGTCCGCGTGAGTCCGCGATGGCCTGGACGCAGGCGAACACGGTCCTGTCGTCGATGCTGATCTGGTCGAGCACGAAGTCGTCCGGGGATTTCGCCTCGATATTCCACGGGGCGATGAGCTCAGCCGGGAAGTGCTTGAGATTCGCCGTGACGATGACCTGGGCACCGATCTTGATGGCTGCGGCGAGCACGTGGCGGTCCTTGGGGTCGGGGAGCTTGAGCCCTTCGATGAGAGGCTCGTATCCGGTGACGAGGCAGTCCGGGATGGCGCTATTGATCAGCTCGCGCAGGCGGGTGAGCTTCTCCGGCGCGATGTCCGGGCGGTCGCGCGCCAGGCTTCCGAGTGCCTCGTCGAGGATGTCTTGGGTCCATTTTGCCTGCACCAGGCCGGCCCTGCCGATGCGGATCAGTAGGTCCGCGGCGTGTTGCCGTACAGCGCGTTGGCGTCATAGACCACGATGAAAGCCATGGTCAGGGCAGATCCAGTTCCTGGCTGAGGGCAGCCAGCTCGTCGAGGACGCCGCGACGGTGCTGGTCGTCGCGGCGCTTGTACTCGCGGAGATCCTGGAAGGTGATCCGCCGGTGCCTGCCGACCGTGCGGTAGGGGATCTCCCCGGATTCCAGGAGCTTGATCAGGTAGGGCCGGGAGACGTTGAGCATGTCGGCTGCCTGCTGGGTGGTTAGCTCGGCGTTGTCCGGAATGATCTGGACGCCCTGGCCGTTTGCCAGCAAGCTGAGGATCTGCGCGAGCATGACGGCGGCTTCGCGGGGGACGACGAGGGCATCGTCGCCGACGAGTTCGCCGAGCAGCGTGAGCGGGCCAGATCCCTGATGGGTTGCTAGGAAGTCCCTGATGCGCCGGGCGGCGCGGTTCGCGACGTCCGGGTCGACATCACCAGGCCGGATCTGGCCAATAGCTTGACGAGTCATCTACTCCACCACCTCTAACCGCATTATCCGCAACAATCGCAGCGTCCGCAATAGTTCCGGACCGATGCCAGGCGTGAGCTGAGACACGGTACATCGCGGGGGACCTGCCAAACGTAGGCGCAGAGCGCGAAAGACGGGAACCTGCCAGGGTACTCGGGCCGCTGACTCCCCTGCCGGCCAGCGAACAAGGCGAAGGCTCACCAAGCCGCTCACCGACCCGCCGCCACCGACGCACCAGAGACATCACGGGCGTCGGCCATGCGGCCGCGTGCCCAGCGCCGGGAGGTCTTGCCAAACATCGCGGCAAGCTTGCGCTCAGACAGCGGCCTGCCGGTGCTGATGCTGGTCCGGTAGGCAGCCACCGCCGCTGCGTTGATGTCGTCCTCGCTGCTCTCGGATTTGGCGAAGACTCGGCCCAGCACGGAGGGATCGGCGGTCATCCGGTCCGCGTCCCGGTACTCCTGCCGTGTTCCAGGGGTCCCTGGCTCGCTGGCCCGGCCCGCTCCTGAGACCTCGACCATGCCGTGGACTTTGCGGGCCATCCGCTGAAACGTAATCGTCCAGCCCGTCCCCGATGCACGGACGCACCCGGGGTAGGCATTGGCACGAGCCGCAGCGCAACGACTGGATGGTCCGCTGGCCGACCTGCCAGGCCCGCATCTGGTTCGCTGGCCACGGCGCCCGCGGCAGCGGTCCGGATGAGCCACAGCAGGAGGCCATAGCTGCCTACCAGGCTCGCGGCGGGCCAGGCCGCGTGCCTCGCGATGTGCCTGGGGGGCTCGGAGACTGTTACAGACTTTCGCAATCCGTGGCTGCTGTCGCCGCCAATGTTGGCTCTCATCGGCCTGTACCTTGTCTGCGAGTTCAGGGAGGCCCGCAGGCCAACAGCCTCGGCCGATCCGAGCTAACGTGAGATTCATCCTGGCAGGGCAAGCGGCACGTGCCAGGTAAGTCGTGCTCTGCGGGTCAAAAAGCTTGGATGTTAACTACGGTTGGGGTGGCCTAACCGATGTAAGGTGCAGGCTCTCAGGTATCCCTGCCACGTACGCGGAGGATGTCATGGCCGCCAGAAAACGGTGGAGCGATCTCAGCGAGCGCACCCGCTGGCTACTCATCGTCGCAGGAGTTGCCGAAGTCAGTCTCAAGACGGCGGCGCTCATTGACATCAAGCGCCGGCCAGCAGGCCAGATCCGAGGCCCGAAGTGGATATGGGCCGCGGTGCTGATACCCGTCGGATCTTTCGGGGCCCTACCACTCGCATACTTCGCCTTCGGGCGGCGACGGCAACCAGGGTCCCAGCCGAACTGACACGCGTAGCAGTACGGGAGCACCGTCACGGGCATTATGCGCATCGGGGGGCGCGGGCCTCACCTGGCTGGCACCCTTATCTGACACCAACGAGCCCGGGTTTCGGCGGATCGCAGCGAACGAGCGAAAGTGGTCAGCTCAGCCGCTGGCGGAGCGGCTCGGGGCCGCCACCAGCAGCCGTCTCAGGCCGCTCAGCTGGGTATGGATGTTGCACCTTGTGCACGATGGCCAGCGCTTGGTCGGCCCCCGGGCCTACGCCGAGTGCTGACGCGCTCCGGCCCGCGGGAAGGTGTGCCCGGACCGGCGTGCCGCTCCTGGTGGTGCCGTCGCCGAGCTGCCCGAAGCTGTTATCGCCCAGGCCAGGACGCGGCCCGTGGCGGTCAGCGCGAAGGAGTCGGTGCAGCCGGCGCTGACGGACCGTACCCTCCTGGCGACGACCTCACAGCACCAGAAGGTCCTCGAACAACCCGGACTCGTCACGGTCGACCGGCGGGGGCGGGAGCACGTCTCCCGTCTGGAAGCTCATCGGCTCCGCTCCGTCGCCTGCGCATGGCTCGACCGGTTCGCCTAACCGGCCGCATCCCGCCGCCTCGCCACGTTGGGCGTTCCCGCGTCAGCTGGGAGCGGGCGGGGCGAGTAGTTGTGCCATCGTGTGCACTGTCTCATCCAGGCCGGGCAGGCTCTGCTCGCGCCGGTTCCCGGTCAGGTGGCGCTGCCAGGAGCGCAGGAAACAGGCCCCGACAAGGAGCAGCGCCGCGGCGTTTGTGTTCACGTCCGGGCTGACCAGGCCGAGCTGGATCATGTCGGTCAGGTGCTGCTCGACAAATCGCGCGCCGCGGTGCGGGCCGAGGTCATTTTCGGCTAGGCGGCCGGCGAACTGGGGGCATCGGCCAGCAGGTCCTCAAGCAGGCTCTGGCCGCGGGACACGACGTGCGCGGATGGAGGACATCCTTCCCGACAGCGGCATCGTTGCAGCTCACTGATAATCGGCCGCCTCCAGCAGTCGGTAACGGCGGAGAACCCATGTCGGTGACACGCCCGCGTAGCGCAGGAACATCCGCTGCAGGGTGCGCCGGCCGATGCACCGTCAGGTCGCACAGGCCGGTAAGCCGACGTACGTCCCGGTTGTTTTCGGCGAGCCTGGCGACGTCGGCGACCCGGCCGGCAGGAACCGTCCGCTCAGGGTCACCGCCTGCTCCAGTACGGCCGCTAGCAATCCGACACGCGAGGCCTCATCCGGATCGCCGGCGACCTGCCGTAGCTAATCCGCGTCGTCTGCGCCGATGGCCTCTCCTAGAGGGACGATCCGGTCAGTGAAATCTGACGCCGATCCGGCGATGAACGCCCCAGTCCACCAGGTCTGGTCAGCGCAGCAACCGTCCGGCCCTGCCCGACCAGTACGCGGCTAGTCAGGCCCCGCGCAAACGCCGTTGAGGCGCGCTTCTACCGGCCCGGCCCGGCTTTCGCCTGTCCGCGCATTGGCATTGCCGATACTGAAGTTGGCGCCCGGATTGGTGAGCACCTGCTGGCGGTGGACTGTACCGGGCGGCAGGTCCCAGCGCACCACCCAGAAGCGGTCCACCAGCCCTGCCGGTGCGGGGCCCGCCGGGTACCGGGCCAGGTGGACCCGCTGGCGTAGCAGCCAGGGGTCGAGGATCCCGCGGCTGTCCTGCTCGACCGGATCCGGCCCGGAGCTGCTCACGCCAGTGACATTAGCGAGCCGGCCTGACGCAAATCTTCAAGCCAGGCGCGGACCAGTGTCCGTACCCTAACTGGCATGACAACATCAACCGAGAAGACAACTGACCTGCTGGCCGCCGTGCTCGCCGACCTCGCACCTGTCGTCGGCGGCATCACCGGTGAGCAACTGCACGATCGCACACCCTGCACCGAGTACGACGTGGAGCAGCTCCGGGATCACGTGCTGGGCTGGCTGACCACCTTCGCAGCCGGCTTCGCCGATCCGGACGGCCAGGCGCCGCGGGCCAGCCTCGACGGATACAAGGCGCCCGCCGACGCGGCCGCGGAAGTACGTACGGCGGCCGACAGCCTCGCCCGGGCGATCCGCGGCGGCGCTGCCGACCGGCCCCTGCGGCTCGGGGACAGCGCCATGCCCGGCGATATGGCGCTCGGCGTGATCCTCTGGGAGTACCAGGTGCACGGCTGGGACCTGGCCCGCGCCACCGGCCAGCACTGGTCGCCGCCGGCTGCCGCGGCGGAGGAATCGCTGAAATTCGCGCCCGCCATGCTCACCGACGATTACCAGGGCGACGGAAAGGCATTCGGCAAGCCGGTCGGCGTACCCGAAAAGGCGCCGCCCCTGGACCGCCTGCTCGGGCTCTCCGGCCGCGACCCCGGCTGGCCTGCCAGCTGATCGCAGCGCGATTCACCCCTGCGCGGCAGGCCGCGCTGGCACGATCCGACACAGGTCTCGCAGGGCCCAGCGCCCGGTCGCTCGCCGTACTATCCAGACATGGAGGACGGCGGCACTGGCGGATTCGGCTCACTCAGGAGCTACCGCCTGAGCGAGTACGGATCACCCCGCGCTCAGCGACTTTGCCATCACCTGTGCGGCGGCGATGAAGGGACGCTTATCGGCTTCGTGAAAGCCTGGGCCCAGACCCCGGTTCTGGGCCTGCCAGGACCACTGCCAATCGTGGACGGTATCCCGGGCGCTGATCAGGTGCGCCTTCTTGAAGTACCACTCGCCGTACGTCTTGCTGTACGGCATCGTGGGACGTAGAGCTTGACGCGGCGATGGCTTGACCTGCCGACGCGCATGCGCTGCCGGGCGTGCTCGCCGGCCGCTACAGAAGGATCCGACCGAGGGAGCGCGCATGGATCAGCTCAGCATCGGAGTCCTTGCGCGTTCACGGAAGGAGAACGAGCGCCGGCTGCCGATCCATCCGTTGCAGCTCAAGCGGATCGAGGCTGACCTGCGAGAAAGTGTCTATCTCGAGCGCGGTTACGGCAACCGTTTCGGCGTTCCGGACGAACAGCTGGCGCCATTTGTCGCCGGCCTTCGCACGCGTGACCAGCTCATCGCGGAATGCGATGTCATCCTGCTTCCCAAGCCGCAGCCACAGGACCTGCTGGCGCTTCGGGAGGGACAGGTGCTGTGGGGCTGGCCGCATTGCGTCCAGAACGAGGAGATCACCCAGATCAGCATCGACCGCCGGCTGACGCTGATCGCCTTCGAGGCGATGAATTACTGGTCTGCCGATGGTTCGTTCAGCCTGCACGTCTTTCACAAGAACAACGAGCTGGCCGGTTACTGCTCGGTGCTGCATGCCCTGGAGCTCATCGGGACGACGGGCGAGTATGGCCGGCGGCTGCGGGCCGCGGTCATCAGCTTCGGGGCTACTGGCCGGGGCGCGGTGACGGCCCTCAACGCGCACGGCGTGAATGACGTCGACGTCCTGACCCATCGTGCCGTCAATGCGGTCGCCTCGCCGATCCACTCAGCGCGCATGGTGCGCTTCGAGCATGACGACGGCGAACCGAGGCGCTGCCATGTGCCGGACGACCGCCGCCCGGTGCCGCTGGCGTCCTTCCTCGCCCAGCACGACATTGTCGTCAACTGCGTGCTGCAGGACACCGGCGCGCCGTTGATGTTCGTCACCCGCGATGAACTGAGCCGCTTCGCGCCCGGCAGCCTCATCGTCGATGTGTCGTGCGATGAGGGCATGGGCTTCGACTGGGCGCGCCCCACATCCTTCACGGACCCGATGCTGGTGGTGGGAGACAACATCCGCTATTACGGCGTGGATCATAGCCCGTCGTATCTGTGGAACTCCGCCAGCTGGGAGATAGGCGAGGCCCTACTGCCGCATCTGCGGCCCGTGCTCGGCGGCCCGCAGGGCTGGGACGCGCATGAGACCGTCCGGCGGGCCATCGAGATCCGCGATGGCGTGATCCAGAACCCGCACATTCTGTCCTTCCAGCGCCGGTCGCCGGACTATCCGCACCCGCTGCGCCCGTAGTAACAAAGCAGCGGGCACGACGCCGGACGATCGCGAGCCCTGTTCCTGTCGGGCAGGTCGCGGTTCGGCCGGACCGAGTTGAGCCATGCGGCTTCATGGACGCGCCACAGGGCCGTCACCTGCCCGCGGAGTGGCGCTGCAGGAATTCCAGAGTCCGCAGATTGAACTCCTCGACATTCTCGTAGATCGGGGCGTGCGCACAGTCCTCGAACACAGTGAGCTCGGAGCCCCGGATCCCGGCGCCGAGCGGGTCGGCGAAGCGGGTGGATGTCACCAGGTCACGCGACCCGAAGGTAATCAGGGTCGGCGCCTGGATCGAGCCGAGCACTTCCCGGGCGTCGTGGGCCAAGACCGCCTCCGACTGACGGAGAAAGGCATCCACCGGTGGCATCGGCCGGCTGCGCACGAACTCGGCCAGAGAATCGATGTACTCGGGCCGTGCGGCGTATAGCTCGGGGGTGAGGCACCAGGGGAAGATCCCCTTGATCACCATGTCGGTCACGCTGTCCAGAGCCTGCGCGATGATCCGCCAGCCCTCGACCACGACGCGCAGAAAGGGATCCGTGCAGGGCCAGGCGCTGTGCAGCGAGAGGGTCGTTACCCTGGCGGGGTACTTGGCAGCCAGCCACATGCCAGTCGCCGCGCCCAGCGAAAGGCCGGAGACATGTGCGCGGTCGACGCCAGCAGCCTGCATGAACGCGGCGATGTCGTCGGCGAGCAGTTCGGTGGTGTAGGTGCCCTCGGGCTTGCCGGACAGGCCAGCGCCACGAAGATCCACGGTGAAGCAAGTGAAGTGCTTGGCGTACTCGGCTACCTGGAATGCATAGCACGCCTGGTCGGCGGCAAGGTAGGGGATGAGAACGACCGGCTCACCCTCGCCCTGGACCTCGTAATAGATGTCAGTACCGTTCGCATGCACGGTCGGCATCCTTGACCCCCTCCCGAATCCGGCGGCGGCCCGCACGCCCGCATGCCGCTGAGTCGATCGTGCTCCTGCCATACGGCACTACGCCAGCGCCATGACCCGGGAACAGGCGCACGCGATCGGCCTCTTTCATTGCACGAGGCGTGAACAGAGGCAGAACAGGCCGGCCGTGCCGTTGCCGTGGCGCGTCCAGCCACAGCCGGGCCTTCTCAGGGGGCGATGCCGGGGCCGAGGGCCTGCCTTACCGATTCCAGGGCCAGATCCCAGGGGAAGGCGTCAGGGTGCTCACCTCCGGCGCCCGGGGCATGCAGCGGATACACGTCCGGGCCGTAGAGGACGCGGACGCCCCATGACCGCAGTTTCCGGATGTTCTCCTCGAATGCCGGATGCGCGGCTTGAGCAGGGTTGGTGAATGGCACGGCGACTATGGGCAATTTCTTGCCGATGCCCTCAACGATGATGCCGAGCGCGAGGGTGTCACAGATCCCGGCCCCCCACTTGTTGATCGTGTTGACGGTCGCCGGTGCAACGATGACGGCGTCCGGGGCGGGGAGGATGTCGGGATCGTCAGGGTCTTTGTACTCGCTCCGCACGGGATGACCGGTCTGCTCCGCCAGCGCAGGCACATCGATGAACTTGACCGCAGATGGCGTGGCGAGCAGGCAGGCGTCCCATCCCTCGCCCTGCGCCGCAGCTATCAGGCGCGTGACCTGCCGCGCGGGCGGGGCTCCGCAGGCGATCACGTACAGGACGGGCCGGTTCATGCTGTCACTCTTGCACGGCCGGCCAGGGCGCTGTGCAAAACGTCGAACGCATGTGCGATAAATCGTGGAACTTGATCATGATCGCCGGTAGAGTGCGGGATCGTGAGGATGCCCGTGGGCAGATTCGAGCCGCGTGCGGCTCGCGGTGCTTCTGCGACTCTTACGTTCGCCACGTCCGAATCGCTGACACGACAGGGGCTCCTGTGCATGAGCTGACTTGCCTCGAAATCTGTGCTGGCGCCGGCGGGCAATCACTCGGCCTGGAGCAAGCAGGCTTCGCTCATGTGGCAGCAGTGGAGATCGACGGCGACGCCTGCGAGACGCTGCGGCGTAACCGGCCCGAGTGGAATGTCGTTGAACTGGACGTTCATCATTTCAAAGGTGCCGACTTCCACGGCGTGGACCTTCTGGCAGGCGGCGTTCCGTGCCCGCCGTTCTCGATCGCTGGTAAGCAACTCGGCGCCGACGACGAGCGTGACTTGTTTCCGCAGGCCCTTCGCCTTGCCGCGGAGTGCGAGCCCACCGCGATCATGCTCGAGAATGTCCGCGGACTTTCGACCGCCCGCTTTGCGGGTTACCGCGAGCAGGTCCTCGATCGGCTGCATGAACTTGGCTATGAGACCGACTGGCAGGTACTCAACGCCAGCGAGTTCGGCGTGCCCCAGCTACGCCCGCGCTTCATCCTGGTGGCGATGAAGGCCGCGGCCTACGCGTATTTCGAGTGGCCGCGTCCCATCAAGACGCCGCCTACCGTCGGCGAGACCCTGCGCGACCTCATGGCGGCAGGCGGCTGGCAGGGCGCGGCTGGCTGGGCCAGGAAGGCAAACGGCATCGGCCCCACGCTAGTCGGCGGCTCCCGCAAGCACGGCGGTCCGGATCTCGGCCCGACACGTGCCCGCGAGGCATGGCTCAAGCTGCACGTTGACGGCAAAGGGCTGGCCGACGCGCCACCCAGGGCAGCCGACCCTGTCCATCACCTGCCTAGGCTGACGCTGCCCATGGCAGCCGCCATCCAGGGCTTCCCGCCCGACTGGTGCTTCTCGGGACGCAAGACAGCGGGCTACCGCCAGATCGGCAATGCTTTCCCGCCGCCCGTGGCACGGCAGGTCGGCGATAGCATCCGGTCAGCGGTCATCATGGCTGGCCAGGTCTGCGGGACTCAGCCTGAGCGCCTGCTGCGCGCAGTGGGCTAAATGCGTTATCTGCGCAGTCCGCGACATTGGATGTGAGGGCCCTGGCCGCGATCAGGCAACCGCCACTGCCCTATGGCGACGACACTGAACTCGATGCGGTCGAGGCCGAGCTCTACAAGAGCGACCCTGCGGGCGACCATGTTGCCGAGGTGCTCCGCGATACCCTCGACCAGCTCTACGACGGCCAGCATTCCGGGCGCTGGAACTACGATCAGCTGCACAAGACCGAGAAGACCCACATGGGCACGCTTGTCGAAATCAACCTGCACCGGCAGTTCGGTTTCGACGACGGCGATGCCACTGACTACCGGATCGCCGGCATTGAAGTGGACTGCAAGTACTCGATGAGCTATGGCGGCTGGGAGCTCCCGCCGGAAGTAATCGATCGCATTTGCCTCGTCATCACGGCGAACGACATGTCCAATTCCTGGAGTGCTGGCTTAATCCGCGTGAAAGAGTCCTACCTCCGGGCCAGGTCCAACCGTGACTCTAAGCGCCAGCTGGCTGCCGCCAGCCGCTCCCACATCCGTCAGCTATGGCCAGCGCACGGACGGCTGGCCGAGAATCTCTTCCTCCATCTCGATGCCGCCATCCGGGACCGCATCTTCCGCGCTCAATCCACGCGGGGACTGCAGCACGGTCAGGCAAAGACGAATGAGCTCTTTCGCCTGGTCCAGCAGCGGATCATCCGGCGCGCCGAACTGGCCACGGTGGCACAGCAGGATGACTTCATGAAACGCGCCCGTGGCAACGGCGGCGCACGGACCGGGCTGCGCTCAGAAGGCATCCTCGTGCTCGGTCATCAGGACGACGATCCACTCGTAGCAGCAGCCCTTGGCCTGCCTGCTCCGGCAAAGGGCGAGTTCATCTCAGTACGGGTTGTGCCTGCGCCAGCACACAGCGATGGCCCAGTTGCCGTCATCGACGGACAGGGCTGGAGGATCGCCCGGCCGGGCGATCCTGTCGTCATAGCACCGGCTGTTCTCCGGCGGCGACCGGGACATCCGGTTTCTTCAGGGTCCGGGGCGCGAATCCCGGAGGACGGGCGGAACCAGGTCCCTGAAGGCTTGCAGCAGCCCCAGCAAGGCGTCCAGCCAGGGCCCGGGGCGGCCGGTACGCCCCTGCGAGCTCAGGGCGACAGCATCGGGCACGGCCAGGCCGCGGGCCTGGCTGGCGATCATGACCTAGCGTCCGCTGACCTCGATGGTGACCAGCGGACGGTTGTCGATCCGTAGCGCGAGACAGCTTGCCGCATCGCGCCCCAGAAGGTGATCGGCAGATCCGAGCCTGCCTGGCTCTCGTCAGTGCCAGCGCCGCGCAGGGCGGCCGCCCGCGAACGCCTGATCCCGAAAGCATGAGCCGGTTCAGGTCAGATCGGCGCCAGGGTCGATCACCCAGTGGCTGGTCCGGAAGACGCGGCCAGCGAAGGTCGTCTCTTTCTCACCAGCGAATTTGAAGCCCGCGGACCGGCAGATGCCGTTGGACGGGGCGTTCGTTGTCGCAGGGAATGCGTGGACGAGCCCCCAGCGGCCGTCGTCACGGGCCAGTTCGAGCAGTGCGCGGACAGCCCGCTTGCCGAGCCCGCGTCCCTGGAACTCGGGCAGCACCATCCAGCCCATCTCGGACATGGGCTTGCCGTCCTCGTCGTGCGCCCACAACACCACCGATCCCGCGACTTCCCCGGGTGCAACGTCATCGGGAACGATCATCTTGATCCACGCGGTGTCCGCCGCGGCCTCCCCGACATCGCGCTGGACCTTTTCCTCGATGCCCTCGCGGGGCTGCGGCCCGCCGAGCTCGGCCGTCATGACCGGGTCGCATCGCATCCGGACATACGCGTCGACGTCCCCCGGCTCGACATCTCGCAGGCGCACTCGGCACTCCTTTCCGCCGGACGCGACACGATCAGGCAGTGTCGTCCTGCCTACGATGCCCTGGTGACCTCCATGGCGGACGAGGCGGGCCGGCAGGTCACTGCGCTGCTTTCCGGACCGGGCCAGGAATTGCTGGCTCGCCTCGCCAGGGAGGAATTCACTCCAGACTCCACGCTGGCGCTGGCGGCCCGCCTGCGCCGGGAGTATCCGGCTGAGCTGGCCGCTGCCGCAATGGCTCAGCACCAACTGCGGCTCGCGGCCCGCGCCAAGTTCAGCCGGGCGATGCGGATGCTCTTTACCCGGGCCGGGCTGGAGCAGGCCTCCGCGGAGGTCACCGCACACCATCGCGCCCGCCGCTACGCAGGTGCCGGCCGCCTGGCCGACCTGGGGTGCGGTATCGGCGGTGACCTGACGGTGCTGGCCGCCGGCCGCGAGGTGCTGGCCGTGGACCGTGACGTGGTGCACTTGCGGATGGCCGTGCACAACGCCGGCGTCTACGACAGCGCTGACGGCCTGCGGGCATGCGCGGCCGATGTCCGCGATCTCGACCTCGCCGGCGTGGACGCGGTCTTTGCCGACCCGGCGCGCCGGACCGGCGGCCGGCGGCTCCGGGCCGGCGCCAGCGAACCCCCGCTGGCGTGGTGCTTCGCCCTGGCCACGCGGGTGTCGGCCGTGGGGATCAAGGCCGCGCCGGGCCTGCCGCCCGAGATCGTCCCCGCTGGCTGGGAGATCGAGTTCATCGCCGACGGCCGCGACCTCAAGGAAGCGATGCTGTGGTCACCCGGCCTGGCCACGGCCGCGCGACGGGCGACCATCCTGCCAGCGGGTGACACCCTGCTGCCGGCGCCCGGCCCGGAGGTGCAGATCGCCGGCCCCGGAGAGTACCTGCTGGATCCGAATCCGGCTGTCACCCGCGCGGGGCTGGTGGCCGACCTGGCGAGGCAACTGGGCGCATGGAAGATCGATGCCCAGATCGCTTTCCTTTCCACCGGCACCGACCAGCGCACGCCCTTCGCCCGCACGCTGCGCGTGATCGAGTCGGCGCCGTGGAACGAGAAACAGTTCGCCCGTCGGCTCCGCGCGCTCGGAGTCGGGGCAGCCGATCTGCGGCGCCGCGGCCTTGCCGGTGACGTGGACCAGATTCACCGCAGGCTTAAGCTCGACGGGCCCCACCGCGCGACGGTTGTCCTGACCCGCGTGAACGACAAGCCCTGGGGCCTGATCTGCGCCGAACCCCACCTGGCCTTCCCCGCCAGTAATCCGTGACTCCAGGGCCGCTGCCGGTGGCGGGGCCCGGGTCGGCGACAATCGGTAACGACGGGACCGGGGATGCCCGCGTTGATGGGCTCAGGGAGATGGTGACGCGGCGATGACGGCACGCATCGAGAGGATCATCACCTCAGGGACCTTCTCCCTCGACGGTCAGGACTTCGCGGTCGACAACAATGTCTGGCTGGTCGGCGACGACCGCGAGGTGATCGTCATCGATGCGGCGCATGATGCGGACGCGATACTGGCGGCCGTGGGCGGCCGCAGGCTATCGGCCATCCTGTCCACGCACGGACACAATGACCACATCAACGCCGCGCTCGAAGTCGCCGACCGGGCCGGCGCCCCGGTCCTGCTGCACCCGGCCGATCAGGTGCTGTGGCAGATGGTCTACCCAGACCAGGTGCCCGACGGCGACCTCGCCCACGAGGAGGTCATCGAGATCGCCGCCACCCCGCTGCGGGTGCTGCACACGCCAGGACATTCGCCAGGCAGCGTCTGCCTGTACGCGGCGGCGCTGGGCGCGGTTTTCTCCGGGGACACGCTTTTCAGCGGTGGTCCCGGGGCCACCGGCCGGTCATACTCGGACTACCCGACGATCATCGGTTCGATCCGCGGCGTGCTCATGAGCCTGCCGCCCGAGACTGTCGTCCACACCGGCCACGGCGACGACACCACCATCGGCGGCGAAGCTCATCGCTTCACCGCGTGAGGGAGATTCCCACCTGGCCGCCGCGCGGCTGACCGCGAGCGAGGACTGGATCAGACGCCGGGCACTCCTATGTGACCACCGCGGTGCACCTAGCCGGCTACCAGGTCAGGGTCAGGAGTGAATCACATCCGTATGGTGGCAGAAGTGCACCCGGGCGGGACTCAGGGACTGGATCCGGCGCAGCGAATCCCGCCAGGTCATCAGGTCGCTGGCCTGCCCGGGCAGCACTTCATCGTCCGGCGGCCCTGAGTACTGGCGCGGCGTGTAGGCCGCGTCGCCGATCAGCAGATCGGACCCGCCGTCGCCGGAGCGGACGACGACGGACTGGTGGCCCGTGGTGTGCCCGGGAGTCGCGATCACCGCCAGCCCGGGCAGTACGTCACAGTCCCCGTCGAGCAGTTCGAACCGGGCGTTCATGAAGCCGAACCAGTCATACAGCTCTGGCGACTCTCGCTCCGCGCGGCTCAGCTCCGCGCGCTGGACGTAACAGGCGGCATGGGGGAAGACGGCGTTCTGGCCGCAGTGGTCGAAATGCAGGTGGGTGTTGATGACCAGGCCGATGTCGCCGGGAGTCATGTCCAGCTCGGCGAGCGCTTCCGCGGCTGACCGGTTGACCACGCGCCAGTCGCTGAGCAACTGGCCAGGGCCGCCGACGCCGGTGTCCACGAGCACCGCGCCACCCGGATGGGTCACCACAAAGCCGTGCACTGGCCAGTCCAGGCCATCGACGCCGCGCAGGCTCGCCAGGTGCAAGCGCTTGATCTCCAGCGACATCGGCGACCGCCTTCATTGCGTCCCTGACGACTCTCGCTGGGCACTTTACCGGCCCCGGTGGGAGGCTGAGCCGGGCCGTGCTGTCCTACCTGAGCGCTGCGACATGCACCCCTGCGAGCTGGGCCGGACGCTGCGCGGGCACGGCGGCGCGCGCGAGCCAGCCCTGACACTCGGCCGGGGCGGGCCCGGCACGCCTGCGCCGGGGCCGCCGAAGAGGTCTCAGGACCCGTCGTCAAACGCCTCGTCTGGCGTGCCCGCCTGCCCGGCGGTGATCACGGGCCCGGATCCCGGCGCTGCCGGATGCTCCCGCCAGGCTGCGGGCTGGTCATGCCGCCCGGTGAGCAGGTCCTGGATACGGATTTTCGCGCGGATCACCGGCAGCCGCAGATGCTGTTCGCGGCGGCCGGCCTTCGCGAGCCTGGCTGGCCGCTCCCGGTAACGCCAGCGGGCCCACGGTGAGCCTGGCCGGGCAAGCCGGACGGCGCCGGCGACCCAGAGTGGCGGGATGAACAGCCCGCATAGGCCGGTCCAGACCTTGCCCTTCAGCAATGTGATCACCGCGAGCACGAACCCCGCCGCCACAGTAAGGATGAGCGTAGCGACCGCGCCAGGGTTTCCCGGCAGTACCTGATAACCGGCCACGCTCCGCACCCCCCCGACCGGGCTGGCCCCGATCAGCAGCAGTGCGGTCACTCCGGCGGCGACGAATACGGCATCGATCGACAGCCGTCCCTCGTTGGTCCAGTACACGTCACGCAGGTGCAGGATCAGCGCGAACTCATCGAGTACCAGTGCGGTACCGAGCCCGAACAAGGCGGCCGGCCACGATCGCCAGGCCAGCGAGTACAGCGGCGCGGCAAGCTCGGCCACACCGCCGATCGCCATGAACACGACCCCGAAGACCATGTGGTGGACATGGACGGCGCCGGCGATGACGTTTCCCGGCCACCATCTGACCCGGGCGCGAATGAGCCGCGCCGACAAGCGGATAGAGCCAAAACCGGCCACGAATGCCACGAAGAAACAGAACAGCGGCAGGCGTCCGGTATGCACGATTTGTACATTGAACCAACCGGACACGGCACTCCCTACCTGGCAGTCCGCCGCGGGCCTGCGCCAGCAGGCGGCAGTTCCCAGTCTCGCCTACGCCAGGCCGTGTCGACACACGGCGCGCAGCGGGTCACCATTGAACGGTGACTGCAAATACTCCGCCACCAGATCTCCGGGTATCCGACGCCGAGCGGGAGCCGGTCATGGAAAAGCTGCGGTATGCGTTCATGGAAGGGCGGCTGCCCAAAGAGGAGTTCGATGAGCGGCTGAGCGTCGCCCTGACAGCCCGCACGCACGCCGACCTTGCACCGGTCCTGGACGGCCTGGTGGTGCCCGTCCCGTCCAGGGACGGCCCGCCGGAGGCAGACGAGCGGACCGCGGCGGCCCTCGCGCATCTGCTCGGGGCCGCCACTAGCTTCGTCGGGCCGCTGGCCATGGTCCTGGTGACCCGTGACAGCCGCACCGGCTTCTCCAGGGCCGAGGCCGTCGAGGCTCTCAACTTCCAGCTCAGCCTGCTCATTATCTCGTGCGCGACCCTGGGCATCGGATTCGTGCTCTACCTGTTCTCCTGGGTCTTCTGCATCGTGGCGGCCGTGACCTCCGGCGGCGGGCAGCCCTACCGCTACCCGTTCACCATCCGGCTCATCCATTAGCCCGCCGTGCACGAGGCCCTGGACTTCGCCCGCTCCGTCCGCTGACGCCGGCGATCTGCCCGAGCCGAACGCCGGCCCTGACCTGGCTGACCGCATAGTCTCACGTCATGAGCGAGACGCTGCCGCTGTTCCCGCTGGGCACCGTGCTCTACCCCGGCCTGCTACTGCCGTTGCACGTCTTCGAGGAGCGCTACCGGCAACTCGTCCGCGACCTGCTGAACGCGCCAGAGCCACGGAGATTCGGCGTCGTCGCGATCCGCAAGGGCCGTGAGACGGGCGTGGATGGCATTTCAGCACTGTATGAGATCGGCTGCACCGCGACAGTGCGCGAGGTCACCGCGCACGACGACGGCCGGTTCGATCTGGTGACCGTCGGCACGCAGCGGTTCCGGCTGGCGGAGCTTGACTACTCGGAGCCTTACCTGCAGGGCGAGGTGGACCTGCTCGACGAGGAGGCCGGCGACGAGGAGGCCGCGCGCCTGGCGGCACAGAGCGTGCAGCGCGCGTTCCGCGGCTATCTGGACGTACTCTCCGGGCAGGGCATGGCCCAGGTCAGGGTTCCCGATTTGCCGGAGGAACCCGTCCTGCTGTCCTATCTCGTGGCCGCATCGATGATCATCGACCTGAACGACAGGCAGGCGCTGCTCGCGGAATCTGACGCCGCAGGCCGGCTCAACGCTGAGCGCGCGATGCTGGCCAGGGAGACGCCGATGCTGCGCTCACTCAGCTCGACGCCCGCCCCGGAGCTGAGGAACTCGCCCTACAACCCCAATTGAGACCGCTTTCAGGTGCTGGTCGACGGCCAGTTCGGGCGCTGATTCGAACGACTGGCGGATAGCCTGCTCGGCCGCGTCCAGCAGCCGGTCCACTTTCTGGTAGTCGGCCAGGTGCGGGCTGGCGGCCGGTGCCGTGGCCAGCTCGGTGCAGGTGCTGACGACCGCTACCGGCAGGTCGTGATTGATGTGGGTATTCATGCCGGCCGGCGCGAACTGGACCGGCTCGATGCCGTTCCCCGCGCGCAGCTCGATGAGCGGGCGCCAGGCCAGCGGTACCGTCACCGGCGTCCCACCGACGTGACCGGCCCGTTCGGGCCTGGCGGACCAGCGGACATGGCGTCACTATACGGCGGGTGGGCACTTCTCACCTGGCCCCCTAGCCTGGACACATGTACATTCCCGCGCACTTCGCCGTCACCGACTCCGACCAGATCGCGGCCTTCGTCGGCCAGGCCGGTGCGGCCGATCTCGTCACCTTCGATGGCTCCCGGCTGACGGCCACCCTGCTCCCGGTGATCTGGGATCCCTCCGGCGGCGAGCACGGGCAGCTGCTCGGCCATATCGCCCTGGCCAATCCGCAGTGGAGCACGGCCAGGTCCGACGTGCCCGCGCTTGCCATCGTGCACGGCCCGGAGGCCTACATTTCGCCGCAGTGGTACCAGCGCACGAGCGAGGATGGCCGGACCGTGCCGACCTGGAACTACACCGCCGTCCACTTCACCGGGCCGGTTGCTTTCCATCGTGACGCCGGCTGGCTCAGGGACATCGTTACGCGGCTGACACAGCGGCACGAAGGCTACCGGGACCGTCCGTGGCGGGTGCAAGAGGCTCCCGCCGCGTACATCGACGGACAGCTGCGCGCCATCGTGGGCGTCGAGATGACAGTGACGCAGGTGGAAGCCAAGGACAAGCTCAGCCAGAACCGGAGCCGCCAGGACCGGGCTGGCGTGGTCGACGGCCTGCGCGGCGACGATTATCCCGCCGCTGCGGCGATTGCTGACCTGATGGCGGCCCGGGACGCGGCCCTAGGCAGCTGAGGAGCGCAGCCCGCCCGCGACCTTCTCGGCGATGAGCTCGAAGGACCTGATCCGGTCCTCGATGTCATAGACCAGCGAAGTAAGCATCAGCTCATCGGCGCCGGTCCGCTGCAGCAGCCCGGCTAGCCGCTGGCTGACCGTTTCCGGGGAGCCGATCGCCTGACCGGCCGAACGCTCGCTGGCGAACTGCCGCTCGCGCTCGGTGAACGGATACGCGGCGGCCTGCGCCGGGCTGGCGAGCGGCTGGGGCGCGCCGGCCCGCAGCTGCACGAACGACAGGGCGGCCGGGCCGGACAGCCACTGGGCCCGCTCGTCGGTGTCGGCGCAGATCGCGCTCACCGCCACCATCGCATACGGGCACTGAAGCCATCGCGACGGGCGGAACTGCTGCCGGTACAACGCGAGCGCCGGAACCGTGTTGGCGGCGCTGAAATGGTGTGCGAAGGAGAACGGCAGCCCGAGCATCCCGGCGAGCTGCGCGCTGAACCCGCTGGAGCCGAGCAGCCAGATCGCCGGCATGTCGCCCCGGCCGGGCATCGCCATGATGCGCGCCCCCGGCTCCGCCCCTTCGAACAGCCCGATCAGGTCATCGAGCTCCTGAGGGAAGGCCTCGGCGGACAGCCCTTCCATCGTGCGGCGCAGCGCCAGGGCCGTGAGCTGGTCGGTCCCCGGTGCGCGGCCGATCCCGAGATCGATCCGGCCCGGGTGCAAGGCCTCCAGCGTGCCGAACTGCTCCGCCACCACCAGCGGAGCGTGGTTGGGCAGCATCACGCCGCCGGAACCGACCCGGATCGTTGAGGTTGCCGCCGCCAGGTGCGCGATCAGGACAGCCGGAGCTGAGCTGGCGATGGCCGGCATGTTGTGATGCTCGGCCACCCAGAATCGCCGGTAGCCGAGTTCCTCAGTGCGCCGGGCCAGCTCAGTGGTCTGCCGCAGCGCCTGGCCGGGCGCCGTGCCGGCGGCTACGGGCGCGAGGTCAAGAACGGAAAGCGGTACGTCAATCACATAGCTGGCCAACCGGCGCCGCTGCCGGTTTCTTCCGGACCCGGATCCGCAGCGGCGTGGCGCTGGTGCTCAGCAGGGTGGCGGCAGTGCTCGCTCTGGCGCTTCATCCGGCCGAGCCGCCAGCGATCTCGTAGGACCACAACTCGCTGCTGACGCCTACCGGTGCCGACTCGCCGCCGCCGCGTTCGGCCGCCGGGCGGTGCCCGTGACCGAACGCGGGCGAGTGCAGCCACGCCTGGAAAGAGGCCTCATCCCGCCAGCGCGTCATAACGAGCCAGGTGGTCCGCTCGTCGGTCGGCTTGAGGAGCTCGAAGCCTTCGAAGCCGTCCTGGCTGTCAACGGCCCCGGCCCGGGCGGCGAACCGCCGGGCCAGCTCATCGCCGCTGTCGGCCGGAACGGTAATCGCGTTGATCTTCACGACAGTCATGTGCTCGATGATGCCAGCTCCCTTGCCTGCGGCAGCCGGCCAGGCGAGCATGGCCGGGTGACAGCTGAGCCGTTCCGGGTCAATGTCGATGATTCGCTCCTGCGCGGGACCCGCTGGGCTGGTCAGCGGCCTGCTGTGGTCCTGCTGCACGCGGGCGTATGCGACCGGCACAGCTGGGATGAGGTTGGCCCCCGGCTGAGCCCCGCTCACGAAGTGCTCGCCTACGATCGCGCCGACGAGATCCTGCCGCAGTTCCAGGACGTAAAAGGTGGGCGATGAGTTCGAGCTCGGACCGAACCGGCCGAAGCTGCGCGTCTAGATCGCTGCACTGGAACGGGTGTTTACGATCCGCGTCGCCGACGGAAACTGGGTGTGGATCTTCGCGCTGTTCCCCGAGGACGGGGTCACCAGGCTCATCAGCAGGAACCGGATCGCCGCGCCCCCGGCGCCGGCGGTAACGCGGCTGTTCAACATGCTGATCCTGGAGCCGGGCAGCCTGGTGACGGAGCGGAAGATGCTGCGGGGGATCAAGGAGCGAGCGGAGCGCCTGGCGCGCCAGGGTGCGTCAGCGGCCGAGCCTGGCCCGGACCAGGCCAGGTAGCGCGGCAGGGCCGCCGATGGGGCGGAACCGGTCCGACGCGGCCGACAGCGCCTCGTACTGGTCATCGGCGAGCTCGATTTCGGCGGCGGCAACATTGCTTTCCAGCTGTTTGACGCTGGACGCGCCCGGGATCGCGACGACGGCAGGGCTATGGAGAACCCATGCGAGCGCGATCTGCGCCGGGGTAGCGGAGTGTGCATCCGCCACCTCGCGCAGGACCGCGATCAGCGCGCCGGCCCGCTCGAGATTCTCCGGCAGGAACAGCGGGTTGGCCGCCCGGACCCGGTTCGCCGGAAGATTGGCCCGGTGATACCGGCCTGACAGCAGCCCCTGCGCCAGCGGGCTGTAGGCGATCACCACGCGGCCGTGTGACTCGGCGAACGGCACCAGGTCGCGGCCGGGCGAGCGGGCAACAAGGCTGTAGCTGACCTGGTTGCTCAGCACCCGGCTGCCCAGTGCTTTCTCGGCCGCCCGCCAGCGGTCCAGAGAGTAGTTGCTGACGCCGACTTCGCCGACCAGCCCGACTCGCTGCAGTGCGCGCATGCCGCGCATGATCGTGCGATCGCGGATTACCGGATTCGGCTGGTGCACCTGGTAGAGATCGAGCCGGCGGACCCCGAGCCGGTCCGCGCTGGCTACGGCCCGCTGCTCGACCACCGGGGCGACCGGCAGGAGCGGGAAGATCTTCGTCGCGAGGAAGGCCAAGTCCCGGTTATCGCCGATGGCCCTGCCGAGGATCTGCTCGCTGCGCCCGAATCCGTAGATCTCGGCGGTGTCGAACAGGGTGACGCCGAGCTCGATCGCGCGGCTGACGATGGCGTGCGCCTGCTGCTCGGCGTACGGCTCGCCGTATCCCCACTCCCGGGACCCGAACTGCCAGGTGCCCAGCCCGATCCTGGAAATCCTCGGCGCGGTCTCAATGCCCAGATAGCGCATGGCTCCAGTGTCCGCCTCGCCGCCGGGTCCCGGGTTCGCGGGGGCCCGGCGGCGGGTGGCCAGTCAGCTAGGACGATGGTGGCGCAGTGGCCCGTAGCGCCACAGGAGGAACACGAGCAGCGCGATCCACAGCAAGGAGATGACAGGCGTCATCAGGGCACGCCCGACGATAGCGGTGACCACGATGACGAGGGCCAGGACGAGGACCCGGTGGCGCGGTCGCCGCTGGAGTTCCGGATCGGGTTCCCCCGTGTCGGGCAGGTCGGCGAACAGCCCGCTCAGGTCCGACTGGGTCGTGGCGCTCATCGCCTGGTCGAGGCGCTTGCTGAACTCGGCCTGGTCCAGCCGGCCGTCGCCGTAGTGCTTGGACAGGCGATCCGCGACTTCGGCGCGTTCGGCGTCGGAGACCCGCAGGTCGGGGTTGACGTAACTGGCACCGCGGCGGGATGCGGATCCGCGGGTCCATGGCGGGCCATAGGGCGCTGGCATGTCGATGCGACCTTCCTTGATCAGTGTGACCGGGCTTGCTGGTCAGTGCGACCGCGCCTGCCGGGACTGGACGAACTGGCTCGCGACGGACTGCTCGGAACCCTCTTCGGGAATCAGCAGCCAGCCAGCCAGGTAGACAGGCACGCCCGCACCGCCGACGACAGCAAGCACGGCGAGAACGATCCGGACGACCGTGACGTCGACGCCGAGGTAGCGGGCAATGCCTGAAGCGACTCCGGCCAGCATCCGGTCCTGGATGGGGCGGCACAGTGGCTGCGGCCCGGTGTGGCGGCCGGTTTCTGAGTTCGTGGCGTGCGTGTTGGTGGCGTGGGTGTTCGTGGCATCTATGCTGATGGCTTCCGTTGTGTTCATACCTCCAGCGTGCCGCCGTGAGCCCGGGAAGGTAATCCGGAAGTCCCCCGATCCGACCCTGATGATGCGCCGCCAGGATCAGGGTTTGCCCGGGTAGCCGGGCACGCGTTAGGACGCGATGATGGAGGGGTGCAAGACCGAACCGGCTCCGCGTCACCCGAGCGACCTGCCGACCTGCCGGGCGGTCGCTGGGCACCGTGGCGGCCCGACGGCGGCCCGCAGCCACCGGACCGGTGGCCGGGGCGCCGGGGCTTCCGGCGCCATGGCCTGGGCCGGTGGATGCGCGGGCCCAGGGGCCACGGGCCGTTGCAGCGCAGCCGGGAAGGCCGGATGGTCGGCGGGGTGGCGGCTGGCCTGGCGGCCCGGACCGGCCTGGATGTCACGCTCGTGCGCGGCGTGTTCATCGTCGCCGCCCTGATCAGCGGCTTCGGCGCGGCAGTCTATGTGGTGGCCTGGCTGCTGGTGCCCGAAGCCGGCGCCAGCAGCAACATCGCAAGCAGGGCGATGACCGACCGGCGGGGCGTGACGCTCGCGGCGGGCCTGGTCTCGCTGCTGGTCGTGGTGCTGTTCGTCGCCTCCGTGCTGGGTGGCGGCTGGCTCAGCTCCGCGACCTTGCCGCTGATCATTACCGTGGCCGGCCTTGTGCTGCTCTGGCGGAACGCCACGCCGCAGGAGCAGGCGACGCTGCGGCGGCTCGCCGAGCCACTGCTGGGGCTGGCCGAAGGCGACCGGCGTTCCCGGCGGAACGTGCTGCGGGGGGCGGTTGCCAGCCTGCTGCTGGCCTGCGGCCTGCTCACCTTGCTGCTCGGGCATGCGAGCCGCGCCTTGCTACGGCCGCTGGGCGGCCTGGCTTTCGTGATTGCCGCGATCGTGGTGGTGCTGGGCCCCTGGTGGCTGCGGATCGCCAGGGACCTCGTCGTCGAGCGGCAGGCCCGGGTCCGGGCGGAGGAGCGGGCCGACATGGCCGCCCGGGTACACGACTCGGTCCTGCAGACGCTCGCCCTGATCCAGCGCCGCGCGGACGATCCCCAGCAGGTCATCCAGCTGGCCCGGGCCCAGGAACGCGAGCTGCGCTCCTGGCTCTTCGAGGGCCGGTCGCCCGGCTCGATAGGCAGCGACGGCACGACGCTCGCCGCCGGGGTGCTCCTCATCCAGCAGGAGGTGGAGGCGCAGCACGGGGTCACCGTGGAAGCCGTGACCGTCGGGGACTGCGAGCTCGACGACGACCTCGGTGCCCTGCTGGCGGCTGCGCGCGAGGCGACCGTCAACGCCGTGAAGTGGTCCGGAGCAAACGTGGTCTCGCTGTTCGCCGAGGTCGAGCCGACAGAGGTGTCGCTGTTCGTGCGGGATCGCGGGCGCGGGTTCGACCCCGCGGCGGTACCTGCCGACCGTAAGGGACTGACCGAATCCATCCACGCCAGGATGGCCCGCCGCGGCGGTTCCGCGACCGTCCGCAGCGTCCGGGGTGAGGGCACGGAGGTGTCGCTGATGATGCCCCGGCCGGCCGGGCAGCGCCAGCCGAGCCGGACGTGACCGCGCCCGGTGCGCACACCGCCGGCGGCGATCGACCGCGGGTCGTCATCGTTGATGATCATGCGCTTTTCCGGTCCGGCGTCCGATCCGAACTCGGCGGCCAGGTCGAGGTGGTGGGCGAGGCGGATGACGTCGAGCCGGCGATCGCGCTGATCGGCGGGTGCCTGCCCGATGTCGTTCTGCTCGACGTGCACCTGCCCGGCGGGGGCGGCCAGGCCGTGGTCACGGCGGTGAAGGGGGCCCATCCGCAGGTGCGTTTCCTCGCCCTGTCCGCGTCGGACGCGCCCGAGGACGTCATCGCGGTCGTCCGGGCGGGCGCGCGGGGCTATGTGACCAAGACGATCTCCGCCGCCGACCTCGTGGACGCGGTCCGCCGGGTGGCGGCTGGTGACGCCGTCTTCTCCCCCCGGCTGGCCGGGTTCGTCCTGGACGCCTTCGCCAGCCTCCCGCCCGCCGATGCAGCCCGCCCGTCCTTCGATCCTGAACTCGACCAGCTGACACCCAGGGAACGGGAGGTCCTGCGCCTGATCGCGCGGGGCTACACCTACAAGGAAATCGCCCGGGAACTCTACATCTCGATCAAGACAGTCGAAAGCCATGTCTCATCGGTGCTGCGCAAGCTCCAGCTCTCGACCCGCCATCAGCTGACGCGGTGGGCGGCCGAGCGCCGGCTGACCTAACCAGCAGGACCTGATCGCCGGCGACGTTCAGCCCATGTTCCGCTGAGCATGATCACGGCCGCGGCGCACGGGCGGTCATGGCTGGCCGGCGGTCCGGTTCATGGCGATGAGCCGGTCCGCCGCTACCACGCGGAGGTCCTCAAGGAGATCCGCCTGACGCCGGGCCCTGGAGATCAGCTCATCCAGCCGGCCGGGGTCGAGCCGCCTGCCGGAATCGGCCAGCGCCCGCAGCGTGCGCCAGCCGGCAGCCTTGCCCTCGACCCCCAGCCGCAGCAACTCCAGCTCTATGAGGCTGCTCAGCGGCGACCGGGCCAGCAGGTATCCATTGGGCTTCAGCCGGCCGGCCTTCGCACCGATCCAAGCGGCGTAGACCTTGTAGGTGCGGACCGGGATTTCCAGCGCGGCCATCATCTCCAGCAGTGCGACCCGGTCCTGCGCGATCTCAGCCGCCAGCTGCTGCAGCGTAGTGCCCGCTGCTGAGCCCCGGCAGGTCCCGGCGACCCGCCGGGCCAGCTCGGCCCCGCCGGTCGCGCCGCCAAGATGATCATTGAGATAGATGCCGAGCAGGTCGTGCCCGGATCGCTTCCTGGCCGCGGTGCTGGCTGCCACTGCCATGATCCCTCCCCATGCCGTGCTCGTTCTTCCTGCCACTCTTCCTGACACCGCCGCTCAGCGCCCGCTCGACGATGTCCGGGCTGGGCTTAGCCTGCTCGACATCGTGAATGCCTCCCGCCAGGCGGCCACGTGCAGGTAGTTGGTGCCGGGCAAGGTGCCGTCCGCGTCGAAGAAGACGCCCCCGCGCCGCCGCTGCTCGTCGGTCATCGCGATGATCCTTCCGGTGCCTGACGCCAGGTGTATCCCCCCCTTCCTGCCACCCCAGTCACCACTCATGCCTGCCGGCCCAGCTCCATCCCGGCATCGGCCCTGGCTCAGGCACTGAGGTGATCTGCGGTCACGGCCGGCCAGGACCGGTGACACGCTCGGCAGGCGAGCGGTTGCGCCGCGCCGCCGATCAGGCGCTAGCGTGACGTTGCAGCAATGTCCATGCCCTCGACGGAGTCGGAGAGCCATGCAGCTGAGCGCGCGCAACCAGATACCGGCCCGCGTTACCGGCATCAACGCCGGCGAAGCGATCGCCAACGTCGAGCTGGACGCTGGCGGGGTGCGGCTGGTCGCCTCCATCACCGTCGAGGCGGTCCGCCAGCTCGGCCTGGCCGAGGGCAGCGAAGTCACCGCGGTGATCAAGGCATCTGACGTGATCCTCGCTACTGGCAGCTGAGGCTCCGCGCAAGCTTGGACGGCGCGGCAACCGCGGACGCCGCCGCAGCGCTGAGCGCGGGCGCATGCAGCTGTCCGGTCTCGTCTCGGTGAGCCTGGCCGGCCACCGGATGCCGCAGATGAACGGCATCGAGTTCCTTCGGGCCTTGCGTTCCTGCGCCGCGCACCATGGGCGCCGGCCGCTCACCGGGTTGCGACGGCCTCGCCCTCATCGTCAGCGCGAGGCCGAATCGCCGCCTCGAGGGCAATCGCCGGCGGCATGACGAGTGCCTTCGGCGCACTGGCCGGCAAGAAGAGCAGGGTGAGCGCGACGCCGGCCAGGGCGATGCCGGCTGACACGAGCAGCGCGAGGTCCATGCCGTGGATGAAGGCCCCCTGGACGGAGGTGAGCAGCGACGCCGAGCGGATCTGGTGGGCGACTGCCCCGCCGCCGAATACGCTCTGGCGGACCGCGGCCGCGGCGGTCGCCGGCAACCCCGACAGGTTGAGCCGGCCGAGGTAGCCGGCGCTGAGCACGCTGCCGAGGATCGCGATGCCGAACGGGCCCCCGGTCTTCGTGACCGCCTGGAGCACCGCCGAGCCGACACCGCTGTGCTCCTCCGTAAGCTCGCCGAGCGCGGCGGCGGACGCGGTGGTAATGGCAGCGCCGGTCCCGGCTCCGGCGATGGCCATCCACGCCGCCGCGAAGAGACCGCCGGAGCCTGCGGTGGTCGTTGCTCCGACGAGCAAGCCGGCGGCGAGCAGCGCGAAGCCGGCAGCGAGGGTAACCTTGGCTCCCGCCATTCGGACTACCCGGGCGGCCAGAGCCGCCCCGAACACGAGTCCGGCGATCAGCGGCAAGAGCCTCAGGCCCGAGCCCATGGCGTTGGTGCCGAGCACGCCCTGGAAGTCCTGCGGCATGGTGAACAAGACGCCGAGCATGGCGAGGAGCGGCACCGCCGCGAGGATCACGCCCCAGGTGAACGAGGCGGAGCGGAACAGTGTCAGATCGAGCAACGGCTGACCGCTAGGCCGGCGGGTAAGCCGGCGTTCCCAGCCGAAGAAGCTGGCCAGCAGCGCCACCCCGGCGATCATCGTTAGCAGGGCGCCGACATTGCTCCAGCCAACCTCGCCTGCCCTGATCAGGCCGTAGGTCACGACGACCAGGCCGCCAGCAGATGCGGCCACTCCGACGGGGTCCATGCCCGGGCGCTCGGAGGCGCGGGACTCTGGCACCAGGGCGGCGACGGCGGCCAGGCCGACGAGTACACCGGAACGTTGATCAGGAATACCCAGCCCCACCAGTAGTGCGTGAGCAGCCAGCCGCCCAGAACGGGTCCGATCGGGAGAGCCAGGAAATTGGCCGACGCCCAGACCCCCACGGCCTTCGGCCGCTCCTCCTTGCTGAACAGCACCGTGAGTGCGGTGATCGCCATTACGGTCACCCCTGCCCCGGCCAGCCCGACGAGCATCCGTGCGGCCATGAACTCGCCGGACGATGTCGAGTACGCGCAGGCCGCCGATCCGGCCCCGAAAAGCCCTAGGGAGATGAGCATCACCTTCTTGCGGCCGTACCGGTCGCCCAGCAGGCCGGCCGGGAGCATCGCCGCGGCGAGAACGAGCATGTAGCCCGACGAGAACCACCGCAGGTCGGACTCCGACGCGCGAAGCGCCCTGGAGAGCGTGGGCAGGGCCACGCTGAGCACGGTGCCGTCCAGGCCCACACACAGGACCGCCAGGCTCACCGCGCTCAGCGCCCACCATTTTCGTAGTCCGAGAGCAGGCATGATAGCCACCTCCATATGTCGCAGCAGCCGATGTTTCTCGTGACTGACGAGTTCGCCGGCCAGCGTGAGGCGATCGTGATGGCCTCAGTAGGTGACGTATCTGGCTTGCGCGTTTAGCTGGCGTTACGGGACAAGATCGCGGTGGGAGACGCATCTCCCGCAGATCTCCGCAATCCACTTGGCCGGCGCCTCGCCGGCACCGGCCTGCGCATTAGGAAAAGAAAAAACCCGGCTTGCTGTGCATCGACGACATTTCGCCGGCGCAGCTACCGGGGTCCAGAGCCACGCCTTTACTGTACCCTCTGGTGAGCCTTTCAGCGCAGGGCAAACCGGGCGCAGTCCTGAGCTGCCTGGTCTGGCCGTTCGCGGGCGCCGCTCTGGCGGCCCGGCCCCTCACGACTGGGCGAGCGGCCGGCGTCGACTTGCGGCGCACGGGAGCCTGCCTTTGTTGAGGACGGCAGCTTCGACGTGGTCACCTCCCCCAGGCCGCATCGGGGCCGGCTCGGCCGCACCGGAGCGGCGATTAACATGGATTCATGCAGCTGTCCGGTCTCGAGCCCGACAACGGCCCAGTATCCGCACGCCGGTGACCGTTCCAGACGGCGCGGCGCGGGCGGCTATCCTGACCGTCGATGATGACCCTGCGGTGTCCCGCGCGGTCGCCCGCGACCTGAGGCGCCGCTACGGCGAGCGCCATCGGATCGTGCGCGCCGAGTCCGGCGAGACGGCCCTCAACGCGCTGCGCCAGATGAAACTGCGCGGCGAGCTGGTCTCGGTGATCCTGGCCGACTACCGGATGCCGCAGATGAACGGCATCGAGTTCCTTGAGCGGGCCATGGACGTGTACCCGGCGGCGCGGCGGGTGCTGCTGACCGCCTACGCCGACACAGATGCGGCCATCGACGCGATCAACATCGTTGACCTCGATCATTACCTGCTCAAGCCGTGGGATCCGCCGGAGGAGAAGCTCTACCCCGTGGTCGACGCCATGCTGGAAGCGTGGCTCGCTACCGATCACCGGCCCGTCAGCCAGACCAAGCTCGTCGGGCACCGGTGGTCGGCCCGCTCCAATGAGGTGCGTGAGTTCCTCGCCCGCAACCAGGTGCCCTACCGGTGGTACGCCTCGGATGAGCCGGAAGGGCAGCGGCTGCTCGCGGCGGCGGGCGCCGACGGGCTGGCGCTCCCCGTGGTGATCACCGAGGAAGGCGAGGCGCTGGTGGCGCCGCCCGACACGGAGCTCGCCGCCAAGGTGGGGCTCAGCACGGTGCCCGCTGCCGACTTCTACGACCTGATCATCATCGGCGGCGGCCCGGCTGGCCTCGGCGCCGCCGTGTACGGGGCGTCCGAGGGATTGCGCACCGTCCTCATTGAGCGCACCGCGACCGGCGGCCAGGCGGGCCAGAGTTCCCGGATCGAGAACTACCTCGGCTTCCCTGACGGCGTCTCGGGCGCGCAGCTGACCGACCGGGCGCGGCGCCAGGCCCGGAAATTCGGGGCCGAGGTACTCACCGCGCGTGACGTCGTCGGCCTTGAGGTGACCGGGTCAGGACGCAGTGTCCGGTTCGCGGATGGCGGCACGATCAGCGCGCACACCGTGATCCTGGCCACCGGGGTCTCCTACCGGAAACTGGACGCGCCCGGCGTGGACACGCTCACGGGGCGCGGCATCTTCTACGGTTCCGCGCTCACCGAGGCGGCCAGCTGCGCCGGGCAGGACGTGTATATCGTAGGCGGCGCCAACTCGGCCGGCCAGGCGGCGGTCTACCTGGCCAGGGCGGCCAAGTCGGTGACGATCCTGGTCCGGGCGCCGTCGCTGCGGACCTCGATGTCGCACTATCTCATCCAGCAGATCGAGAACATCCCGGCCATCTCTGTCCGTACCTGCACCGAGGTCGCGGCGGCGCACGGGAGCGACCATCTGGAACAGCTGACGCTGCGGGACAGCTCGTCCGGCGCGACACAGACCGTCGACGCGCAGTGGCTGTTCGTCTTCATCGGGGCCGCGCCCCTCACCGGCTGGCTCGCCGACGTGGTGGCCAGGGACGGCCGCGGCTTCGTTGTCACCGGACCCGACCTATCACCCGGGGGCGGCCTGCCCAGGGGCTGGCCGCTGGAGCGGGCTCCCTATCACCTGGAGACCAGTGTGCCCGCGGTGTTCGCGGCTGGCGACGCGCGATCGGAATCGGCCAAACGGGTGGCCTCGGCCGTCGGCGAGGGCGCGATGGCCGTCATGTTCGTCAACCGCTACCTGGAGAAACCGTGACCGCCGGGCCGGTGCCGCAGCCGTGCAGTGCCGACGAGCTCCGGACATTGTTCCTGTTCGAGAAGCTCAGCGCCGACCAGCTGGCCTGGCTCTGCAGTGAAGGGCACGTCGAGTCGGTGGAGCCAGGGCAGGTCTACGCCGAGGGTGATCCGGCCGTGCGCCTCTACGTTCTGCTTGACGGTGAAGTGGTGCTCTCCCGCCAGGTCGGCGCAGATGACGTCGAGGTGACGCGGACATCCAGCCGCGGCGCGTACGCCGGAGCGTTCAACGCGTTTATCGAGCGAGCGCCGCAGGTCTACAACAGCTCCATGCGGGTGACCGGGCCGGCCCGGTTCTTCGTGCTCAGCGCGGAAGCCTTCGCCCGCGTGATGCGTGACTGGTTCCCGATGGCCGTGCACCTGCTCGAAGGGCTGTTCTTCGGCACCAGGAACACCCAGGAGGTCATCGGCCAGCGCGAGCGGCTGCTCGCGCTCGGCTCGCTGTCGGCTGGCCTGACTCATGAGCTCAATAACCCCGCGGCAGCAGCCGTCCGCGCGACCGCGGCGTTGCGCGAGCGGGTCGCCGGGATGCGGCACAAGCTAGGCACGATCGCGGCCGGAGCCTATGAGCCGGCCGTGCTGGAAAAGCTGATCCGGCTGCAAGAGGACGCTGTTGAACGCGTGCCGAAGGCGCCGCAGCTCGACCCGCTGGCGACGTCGGACGCCGAGGACGCCATCACTGGCTGGCTGGATGAACGCGGCATCTCCGATGGCTGGGAGCTGGCGCCGGTCTTCGTTCAGGCCGGGCTGGATACCGCATGGCTCGAGCGCGCCGCCGCCGCGGTAGGCGATCAGGTCTTCGAGGGCACGGTCCGCTGGCTGCGGTACACAGTCGAGACCGAGCTGCTGATGAGCGAGATCGAGGACGCCACCACGCGGGTATCCGGGCTCGTCACCGCGGCCAAGCAGTACTCACAGCTGGACCGTGCCCCCTACCAGGTCGTCGATGTGCACGCCCTGCTCGACAGCACATTGCTCATGCTCGGCGCCAAGCTCAGCGGCGGCATCACGGTCGTCAAAGACTATGGCCGCGGGCTGCCCCAGATCCCCGCCTACCCGGCCGAGCTCAACCAGGTCTGGACCAACCTGATCGACAACGCGGTGGCCGCCATGAACGGGTCGGGCACGCTGACCGTGCGGACCGCGCTGGACCGTGACTATCTCCTGGTGGAATTCGGCGACACCGGGCCCGGTGTGCCGCCCGAGATCCAGCAGCGGATCTTCGAGCCGTTCTTCACCACCAAACCGGTCGGCCAGGGCACCGGACTCGGGCTGGATATCTCCTGGCGCATCGTCGTCAAGAAACACCACGGCGACCTGCGGGTGGAGTCCGTACCGGGGGACACCAGGTTCCTGGTGCGGCTGCCGCTGACCGCTGCCGGGCAGCCCGGCGCATGAGTGTGCCCGCCGGACGGCGCGGCCCGGTCTTTCAGCCGCTGACGAGCGCGGCGCGCAGGCCGGCTTCGTCAAGCCGGCGGTTGTAGGCGGGCGTGCCCGGCTGGAAGCGCCGACCCTCGGCGAGCTTGCCGGCGTCGACGACGTCGAAGCCGAACTCCTCGGTCAAGCCGGCCACCGCGGCTTTGGCTGCCGCGTCGTCGCCCGCGATGGGCAGCGCGCGCCGGCCCGGTGTCCCGGCCGGCTGGCCCTGCGCGGCGAGATCAGCGAAGTAGATGGTGTTGAAAGCCTTGACGACCCGGGAGGCGGGAAGGTGCGCCGCGAGCAGCTCGCTGCTGGTGGTGCTGCCGTCCTCCAGCCCGGAGATCTGCCCGTCCCGCTGCGGGTAGTAATTGTTGGTGTCGATGACAGTCTTGCCCGCCAGTTCGCTGACCGGCACCTGACGGTAGTTCCTGAGCGGAATGGTGACAACGACGATGTCACCCTCGGCTGCGGCCTGCGCCGAGGTGCCGGCGCTGGCGCGCTCGCCGAGGCCGGCTACCAGCCCGGTGAGGGTCGCTGGCCCGCGCGAGTTGCTCACCACTACGTCGTGGCCATGATCGACGGCCAGCCGGGCGAGCGCGCTGCCGATTTTTCCTGCCCCGATGAGCCCGATCCGCATGCCGGCCCCAACCCCGCCGGTAACCGGAGTATTCCGCATCGGGGCTAGCGACCCTTAGTTGCTAGCAACCAAGGGTCGCTAGGCGGTGCGGCTCAGGACGACCTTGAGCGCGCCCGTGTCCGCGGCCCGGGCGAACACGTCGTAGGCCGTATCGAAGTCGTCCATCGTGAAGTGGTGGGTGATGAACCGCCCCGCGTCGACCTGGTGACTTGTGACCAGGCGCAGGAGCGTCGCGGTGGAGTACGTGTCGACCAGGCCCGTCGTGATGGTGATGTTCCTGATCCACTGCTCCTCAAGGTGCAGTGTCGCGGGCCCGCCGTGCACGCCGATGTTGGCGATCCGGCCGCCTGGCCTGACCAGCTTCACGGCCAGCTCGAAGGTGGCGGGCACCCCGACCGCCTCGATTGTCACGTCAGCACCGAGGCCGCCCGTCAGCGAGCTGACCACCTCGGCCGGATCCTCGCGGGCGTTATTCACGATGACGTCAGCCCCGAACTGCTTCGCCGCCTCCAGGCGGCCGTCAGCCAGGTCGATCGCCACGACATGACTCGGGCTGAACAGGCGTGCTCCCATGATGGCCGACAATCCGACCGGGCCGGCCCCGACGATCGCGACCACGTCGCCAGGCCGCACGCCGCCGTTGAGCACCCCGACCTCATAACCGGTCGGCAGGATGTCCGCCAGCATCAGGATCTCCTCGCCGGCGGCACCGTCCGGCACCTGGTAGGTCGATGTGTCGGCAAACGGCACCCGGACGTACTCGGCCTGAGTCCCGTCGATCTTGTGGCCGAGGATCCAGCCGCCGCCGCCGAGGCACTGCCCGCTGTGGCCCTCGCGGCAGAACCTGCAGGTCCCGCATGCTGAGATGCACGAGACCAGAACGCGGTCGCCGGCCTTGACTGTCTTTACGCCGCCGCCGACCGATTCGACGGTACCGACGGCCTCGTGGCCCAGGATCCGCCCGTCCGTCACAGCCGGGACGTCGCCTTTGAGAATATGAAGATCGGTCCCGCAAATCGTGACGGAATCGACCCGCACTATCGCGTCGGTGTCGGCAATGACTTCCGGCTTCGGTACTTCCTCCCAGGCCTTCCTGCCTGGACCATGGTAAACAAGTGCTCGCATTGCCGTCTCCGCTTCTGCCTGGATCGGGCAGCTGCCGGGATCCTGTCTCCACGCTGCTCGCGGGAGCACCGGGCCTGCAGGGCCGAACGTCCCGCTGCCGGGGACCAGCGTCCTTCGCCCGCCGCAGCCCCGTCCGGCCACGCCCGCCATCGCGGGCTACCCGGCGGCGAGATTCGTGCTGGTACGTTGACGTGCGTGACGTCACGTGTCGCGCATACCTCGGTCGACTGCAAGGACGCCTTCGCGCTCGCGTCGTTCTGGGCCAAGGTGCTCGGTTACGCGGATCTGCCCGGCGATCCGAACAAGCCTGGCCACGCCGAGTGCATGATCGTCGACCCAGCCGGGACGCATCGCCTGCTTTTCATCGAGGTTCCCGACGCCAAGCAGGTGAAGAACCGCCTGCACCTTGACTTGAGGCCCACCGACCGGCGCCGGGACGAGGAAATTGACCGCGTGCTGGCGCTAGGCGCCACCCCGGTCACCGACCTGCGCAATGCGGACGGCTCCGGCTGGCTGGTGCTGGCCGACCCGGAGGGCAACGAGTTCTGCATCCTGCGAAGTGACGCGGAGATGTCCGCGGCCGCTGGATGATCAAGCGCCGGGCTTCCCTGGAATGCATCCGGTGGCGCCGTGAAATCCGTTGCCGGTCAGGGTGCCGCGCCCCCGGTGTCGTGATCGCGCCGCCACGGCGCAGCTGCCCGCGGCCGTCCTATGGCCAGGCGACCTGATCGCGATGTATCGTGTCTGCGTCGAGCAGGCTATGCGCGCGGACATCGCCGCCGCCGCTGCCGTTCACCGTGACCTTGGTCCCGATTACACGGACGCGGTGTCTGGGGGGCTAGTCGAGCGTATTGGCTCGGAGATCGATAAGCGGGTGGACGCCAGGCTCGCTCAGCGCGGCCCGGCAGCGCCGGCCGCGCACAGCGCGGAGTACGTCGGCAAGGTCATCCTGCGCGCGCTGCGCACCGGCGAAGAACCATCGACATCCCGCACGGCCCGGAGCAACCCCAGCTCACCACGATCCCGGAAACTGAACGAGGCCGCCCCGTCTAGTAACCGGGCCGGACGCCGCCGCGCAGCCGGGGCGGATCAGAGCAGGAGGACGCCGCCGACCCCGAGCGCGATGGCCGTCCCGACCAGCCACAGTCGGACCCACATCACCGGCCGGATATGGGTGATCCCGGCGAGAATCCCTGCATCACCCGCCCTGATGCCGTCGTCGACCACCATCCGGACGCCGGACAGCAGCAGGAACCAGCTCAGGCCGCACGCCGCGACGGTCTCAGCGCCGACCGACGCGTAGCGCACCACGACATACAGCAGCCAGCCGGTGAGGAGCACCGCGAGGATGCCGAAGAAGTTGCGCATCGTCGTCAGCAGGACTGCGAGCAGGAGCAGGGCCCGCCAGAGCACCGCGACGCTGTGCCCGAGCTGGATCAGCTTCGCCGCGCCAAGCCCGATGGCACTCGGGCCGAGGTAGCCGACGACGCCGATCGTGATGTTTCCCGGCATCTTGCCGGGATCCAGTCTCGTCTTCCCGTCGGCGTTTGACCTCAGCGTCACGCCGCGGACCTTCCGGCCAGCGGCCGACCCGATCACCGCGTGCGCACCCTCGTGTGCGATCACGTTGACGTGCCGCGCGACCAGCCAGATCTCCTGCAGGCTGACAGCGGCGAGTGCAGCGAGCCCGACCAGGACGGCGGCCGCCGCAGGCAGCGGCGCCTGGGTCTCGCCGATCCGGCTCAGCACGGTGTTCAGCGATGGCGCGGGCGTCACGCGGCTTCCCCGCTCACCAGGGCCTGCCAATCACGCCGCCGCACCCGGCGCCTGACCCCGTGGCAGTGTCCGCGTCCTGCCGATCCCATCACGTTTCCGGCCAAAGCTAGGCAGCGCGCCGCGGCCCCAATGAAGGACGTCACCGCCATTTCCCCAGTATGCGCTCGGTTAAGATCGCGAGACAGGGCAAATCGCAGGGAAGGCCTGTCAGCGCGCCGCGTGGGAGCCGGTCATCATTGCGGCGACGTCCTCAGGATGCAGGAATGAGGCTGGCGGTGGCGGCCCCCAGGCGAACGGGCTCCTTCGAGGTCTCCGGCCTTCCACAGCTGATCGTCGACGATGCAGTCCATGTCCGAGTAGTACTCGCAGAAATTGCCGGCCGGATCTTTGAGGTACCAGAAGAAGTTTGATCCCGCGCAATGCCGGCCGAGACCCCAGACGTGTCGTTCGGGCCGCCCGTCGAGCACCGCATGAACGCGCCGGCGCGCATGGTGCTCCTCGTCCTCGCGTCAGCTGGGCATGCGCTCGACGCCGCCGCACCAGAGAAGGCGGATCAACCGGGTCGCCTTGATGTCCTGCAGCGGGTCGCCGTCGATGAGCACCAGGTCCGCGCGCCGCCCCGGTTCGATCACGCCCCGGTCGGCGAGGCCGAAGTACCGGGCGGGCAGGGACGTGGCGGCCCGCAGCGCGTCGAGCTTGGTCAGCCCGGCGTCGACGAGGAGTTCCAGCTCGTGGTGGAGGCTGTCGCCGTGGCTGATCACCGCAGGGACGCCAGGGGCGGCGTTAGCGTCCGTTCCTGCGAGGATCGGTACGCCGGCCCGGTAGTGCGTCGTGACGCTGGCGCGCGCCGCCGCGTAGTCGGCGCCCGGCGGGGCGGACTGCAGCGCTATGCCCTCCATCATGGCGAGCGTCGGTACGAGGATGCGGCCGTCGGCGGCCATGCGCGCCGCGCCGGTCTCGTCCAGGGCCCGGTCCAGGGGCACATGGGTGAGGACGTCGACCCGCGCCCGCTGCGCCATCTCCGCAGCGGCATAGGACGAGACGTGCGCTACGGTCAGCTTTCCGTGCTCGCGTGCGGCGGCAACGAGCGCGTCGAGCGTGGCCTGATCGTGGCTGGGCCCGGGATTTCCCACGATGATCTTGATGTAGTCCGATCCTTCGGCAACCCGGTCGGCCACGAACCGCGGCGCTTCATCCGCGCCCCTCACCAGGCCCCGCTGGCCGAGTACGGGAATGTGCGAGTGCAAGCTGCCCGGCGCGATGGCGGGCGTGCCGGCGCTGCGGATATCAGTGAGCCCGTCGAGACCGCGCAGCGAGTCCACCAGTTCGGGCGGCGCGGACGCCATGTCGAGCGCAGTGGTCACGCCGAAGCCGCACAGCTGGTCGAGTGTCTGCGGGCCGCTCAGGTGAACGTGTGCGTCGATCAGCCCGGGCAGCAGCACGCCGCCGGCACAATCCACGATCCGGGCGCCGGCGGAATCCGCGACGATACGACCGGCCTCGATCATGACCGTGCCGGGGGGCAGCAGCTGCCGCCCGTCGAACACCCGGACGTTCGTCAGGGCGGTCTTCCCGGCGGTGGACGGACGGACTGCATCCCGCTCCGTGCTGGCCATGGCGCCTCCTCGGTTCATTTCTTTGTCTGCGGGCGGCCACTGCCAGTGTCACGCGCCGCTGGTGGGCATCGCGCGGCTGCCGTGGCCGGTGACCACATCGATGTCAATGTCCTCAGGATCGCCGGCCCCCGGCGGCGCGCCCGGCGCGCCAGCCCGGCGAGGCCAGCGCCGCCGTCGTGCACGGGTCCGACGAGCGTGAGCCCGGTCCGCAGCCGGTCGTACAGGGATGAGCCGTCCGGCAGCCACGCGTGCGGCAATCGCGCGCCCGGCTGCGTCGTCGGCGCGTAACACGACACGTCGATGGTCGCGGCATGGCGGCTAGCCGGCTGGACGACCGGCGACCCTGCGGAGGAGTAGCCCAGCACCAGCCCGAGGCGGTCCTGTTGCCCGCCGTCGTCGCCGTCGCGCGCGATCTCACGCGCTATTGTAGTTCTTACGTAATCCAACTGTATTACGCGGACGTCTCTCATGTAGGACCATCACAAACGGAAATCCTAAGCTGTCGAGGACATCGAAGGAGAGATCAGCCATTCCTAGTCCAGCGGGACCCTGGGCTAGGACGGGTGTCGTTGCGGACGTAATTACCCTAATTTAACCTATACGGGGGCGGCTGCTATCGTGCCGGTCAAGGTGCATTCAATTTACGGCGACGGGCTACGCAAGGCCCCAGTCGCCGGACAGTGCCAAGGCGGTGCCAATCCATTGTCCGGAATGCCGCACGGTCCTAACTCAACGGGGCAGCAGCAATAGCTTGCCCGTGGTGCGCCGCGCGGCAAGGTCGTCGTGGGCCCTGGCCGCCTCCGCCAGCGGGTACCTGCCGCCGATGCGCGCCGTGAGCGCGCCCTCCGAGAGCCAGTGGAACAAGTCGTTCACCCGCTCCGCCAGCTCATCGCGGCTCGCGATGTAGTGGACGAGCGTCGGCCTGGTGATGAACAGTGACCCGCCACCGGCAAGCCGCTGCAGCTCGAACGGCGGCACCGGCCCGCTGGCCGCGCCGTACAGGACCAGGTACCCGCGCGGCCGCAGCACGGCCAGGCTGGTGTCGAAGGTCGCCTGCCCGACGCCGTCGTAGACCGCCGCGGCGCCTGAGCCACCGGTCACCTCCCGCACCACCGCAGGGAGGTCCCCGTAGCCGGTCACATGGCCAGCGCCCGCGGCCGCAGCGACCTGCGCCTTGGCCTCGCTGGACGTGGTGGCGATGATGGTGCCGCCGCGCATGGCGATCATCTGGGTCAGCAAGAGCCCGACACCGCCCGCTGCCGCGTGCACGACCACTGGCTCGCCTGGCGCCACCGGGTAGGTGCTGTGGCACAGGTAGTGAGCGGTCAGCCCCTGGAGCATGACGGCCGCAGCGACCTCAAGGTCCACCAGGTCAGGAACTCGGACGGCGCGGCCGGCCGGGATAACGGCCTGTTCCGCGTAGCTGCCCGGCGCGCCGGTCCAGGCGACCCGCTCCCCCTCATTGAAGCCTGCCACGCCGGGGCCGACCGCCACGACCGTCCCGGCACCTTCGGCCCCGGGCACGTACGGCACATCCCCGCCGTAGGACGGCCGGCCCTCGCGCTGGTAGATGTCCATGAAATTGACCCCGGCCGCGGCGACAGCGACCAGCAGCTGGCCCGGGCCAGGGCTTGGCGCCGGCCACTCGCCGGCCTGAAGGACTTCCGGTCCGCCGTGCTCCCTGACCACCACTGCGCGCATGAGCCCATCCTGGCGCACGCCGGCTCAGGGAAATCCGTTCAGCCAAGAAGTTTCCCCACGGCAGCGACCGACGGAGGTCACCGTGGCGAGTGCGCACCACGCGCTCCCGCGCAGCGGCGCTGGCCACTGCCGGCCTAGGGTCGATGGCATGAGTGAAGCTCTCGCCGCCCTGCAAGACCGCACGTTCTCGCGGGCGACTGCGGCCACGGCCGCGGCATATCCGCAGGACCGGCGGCTGACCGGCGCGCAGCTGGCCGCCTACCTGGACCAGCGTGCCTTCGCGGTGATCGGCTCGGGCCGGGCAGACGGCCGCCCGCACGCTGCGATGTCCTCTTACATCCGGCGGGACGCCACGTTCTGGCTTCCGACGGTGACCGGCTCGGTGCGGGAGCGCAACGTCCGCGGCCAGCCCTGGGTGACGCTGGTGGTCACCGAAGGCGATCACGACCGGCACATTGTCGTCCTCGTCGAGGGCACCGCCGCTATCGTGGCACCGCCTGGCGTGCCTGCGGACGTCCGCTCGCAGGTCAGCGGTGACTGGGCGGGTGCCTGGCTCGCGGTCCGCGCGGAGCGCCTGCTGTCCTACGCGTCGCAGGGCGCCCATCCCGCGCCCGGCTAGAGATTTCCGGCCTGCTTGTCCGCGCCTCGCTAGCCGTTGCCGGCGCCGCTTGTCCGCGCTTCGCTAGCTGCCGCCGGACCCGCTGCTATGGTGCTCCCGCACGGAGGTGACGGATGGCTGCGACCGGCGCGACGCAGATGGACCTGGCCGCGATCTACCGAGACCTGCACGCCCACCCGGAGCTCGCCTTCGGCGAGGTGCGGACGGCCGCGATCGTGGCCGGGCGGCTCGGTGCCCTTGGCTATGAGACGACGACCGGGGTCGGCGGAACCGGGATCGTGGGCGTGCTGCGTAACGGCGCGGGGCCGGCCGCGCTGCTCCGCGCCGACATGGATGCGCTGCCCGTACGGGAGCAGACCGGGCTGGACTATGCGAGCACCGCCGTGGGAGTCGACCGGGACGGCAGCGACGTCCCGGTGATGCATGCCTGCGGGCACGACGTGCACGTGACCTGCCTGCTCGGCGCGGCGGAGGTGCTGGCAGCGGAGCGTGCCTCCTGGCAGGGCACCCTGATGCTGGTGTTCCAGCCCGCGGAGGAGGTTGGCGGGGCTCAGGCGATGGTCGACGACGGGCTGTTCGACCGGTTTGGCCGGCCCGAGGTTGTCCTCGGCCAGCACGTCGCGCCGCTGCCCGCGGGGATCCTCGCGCTGCGGCCCGGCCCGGCGTTCGCCGCGGCGGACAGCGTGCGGGTCGTTCTGCATGGCCGCGGGGCGCACGGGTCCCGGCCGGAGACATCAGTCGACCCGGTGCTCATGGCCGCCGCGACCGTGATGCGCTTGCAAGGCATCGTGTCCAGGGAGGTCGCCGGCACCGAGACCGCCGTGGTCACCGTCGGGGCGATGCGGGCAGGCAGCAGGGAGAACATCATCCCTGACGATGCCGAGCTGATGCTGAGCATCCGGACCTTCGAGAAGGCGGTGCGGGACCAGGTGGTCGCCGCCGTCGAGCGGATCGTCCGGGCGGAAGCCGCCGCGTCGGGCGCGCCGGCCGAACCAGAGATCTCCGTCCTTGACTCTTTCCCGGCCGTGGTCAATGATCCCGGCGCGTGCGCGCGCACTCAGGAGTTCCTGGAGGCCGGCCTCGCTCCGGGGCTGGTGTTCGACCCGGGCCTGGTGACCGGCAGCGAGGATGTCGGGATACTCGCCAGTGCCGCCGGGGCACCGTGCGTCTTCTGGCTGCTAGGCGGCGCCGACCCGGCGCAGTTCGCCGCCGCCACCGGGATCGAGGACATCGCGCGGATCGTGCGCTCCCTGCCGTCCAACCACTCCCCGCTGTTCGCGCCGGTCATCGAGCCGACTCTGGGCACCGGCGTCACCGCCCTGGCGTCCGCGGCCCGCGGCTGGCTGCCCGCAGGCTGACTTGGCCTTTCAGTCTTTGGACGTTTCGGTATCTGGACCTTTCTGTCAGGAAAGATCACCATAGGTCAGAGCGGAAATCCGATCACCCGGGAAGGCAGCCGACAGGTGAAGACAGCGAGCGCTCGTACCGGAATCACCATCGCCGCCAGCCTGGCGTTGAGCGCGGGAGGCCTGGGCCTGAGCGCACCAGCGCTGGCTAGCGAAGGCCACCCAGCGCAGGCCTGCTCGCCGGGCGCGCACATGCTCTCCCACTACGGCGATCACGTCTACCCTGACACCGGCAACGGCGGCTACACCAGCGTGCACACCAACGTCGACCTGGTCTACGACGCCACGGCCAACCGGTTCCTGGCCGGCAACCATGTGGTCCTGACCGACCGGGCGACCCAATGCCTGACGAGCTTCAGCCTCGACTTCGAGCGCAAGTCGCTGGCCAACAAAGCCATCGGCCCTGACATGAGGGTCAACTCAGTCGCCGTCGACGGCAAGCCGGCGGCGTTCTCATTCGTTCAGCCGGCCTACCCGGGGGATCCGAAGGGACCGAACGATCCCGATCCCAGGGCCCACGAGGCATCTCAGCACAGTCGCGTCGGCGGGCCAGGCCACAACCCGCTGCCGCCCGCCTGCTCGCCAGAGCTGACTTCCACCAGCACCGCCGAGCGCAACGCGCAGAACGGCCAGCAGTGCCCGGCCAACAAGCTGGTGATCACGCCCGCCGCGCCCATCCTGGACGGATCGACGTTCACGGTCGCCGTCTACTACACGGGCAGGCCGGGCGTGCACACCGATGGTGACGGCACCACCGAAGGATGGTTCAGGTCGAACAAGCCCGCCGGCGACGGCGGTTTCGTCACCACGGAGCCGGTCGGCACCGAGGACTGGATGCCGCTCAATGATCATCCGAGCGCCAAGCCGACCTATGACTTCTACGACACCGTCAACGCCGGCAAGACCGTGCTGGCCAACGGCGTGCTGCTGTCCAGGACATCGCACCGCCCGGATGCCGAGTTCTCCCGCGGCTCGGTGACCTGGCACTGGTACTCGCGGGCGCCGGTCGCCAGCTACCTGGTCGAGGACAGCGTCGGCAGCTACGTCCTGACCGAGCGGACCGCCGACAACGGGGTCAGGTACTACGAGGCACAGGCCAGCTCGCTCAGCGCGGCGCAGCAGCAGAAGAACCGCGCGATCATGAACCAGCAGCAGAACATCACCGAATACGAGAGCCTCTTCAACGGGACCTTCCCGTTCACCTCGGACGGCGTCGTGGTCGGCAGGCCGTCGGCCAGCTTCGAGGAGGAGATGCAGACCATGATCACCTTCTCCGGCGGCGAGATCGACACCGACACCCTCTACCACGAGAACATGCACCAGTGGTGGGGCGACAACGTCACCGAGGCCAACTACAACCTGACCTTCTACAAGGAGGGCCTCGCCACCCTCGGTGAGTACTTGTACGCCGCCCGGACCGCTGAGAGCGCGGCTGGCGGGCCGTCCTCCCGGGCCGGCCAGCGCGCGTTCGAGCAGAGCCTGGTCAAGCAGTTCGATTCGCTCTATGCGAGCAAGGGCTCGTTCTGGACGCTCGCGCCATCGGATCCGACGCCGTTCGGGCTGTTCGACACCGACCCCACCTACTCTCGCCCCGGCATCACGTACGTCGCGCTGCGCCAGATCCTCGGCGCGACCAACTTCGCCAAGGCGTTGCAGCAGCTTCAGCGGCAGTACGGCGGCGGCGACATCACCGAGCCGGAACTCGAGGCGGCCTTCCGCCACTGGCTGCCGAACCAGTCCGCGGCCTGCGGCACCAGGCTCGATGAGTTCTTCACCCAATGGTTCGACACCGCATACCCGGCCGGCGGCGGCGCCCGCCGACCGCGGATCACCGGGCCCGGCCTGGCCGGACCCGGCTTCTACAGCCACGGGACCAGTTGCGCGCCGCGCTGAGCCCCGCCCACGGCCGGCCTGGTCCCACAGCGAGGCTGGGAGCGCCGCTACCGGCGGCCGCGCCGCTTTCCCGCCGCGGCAGGCAACTACTATGCGTATGTTAACATTTACTCTTAGTGTCGGAGCGGTTTGATACGGACCCTCGGCGAGTTGGCCAGCATCGACGAGGGACTAGCCGCTGGCGCGACTTCGAGGGGGAAGTCCCGTCAGTCAGCAGCCGGTATGGCAGGCCCTTCCGGCGGCGCACGGGGGGATGACTGACATGACCGAGCCACCAGCGCATGAGCGCGGCGCCGTCGCAGCCGAGAGTACGACCGGCGGCGAACGCCGCGATGGCGAGATCCGCGAGGCTCTTGAGCATGACCAGAACCAGGCCGACGGGGCAATCGACAGCGAACGCCGCGACGCCCGCCACATCCAGCAGCGGACCGATACCCAGCGCCGCGACGCCCGCGACGCCCAGGACCGGATCGACGTCAAGGCCGACACCCAGCGCCGCGACGCCCGCGACGCCCAGGACCGGATCGACGTCAAGGCCGACACCCAGCGCCGCGACGCCCGCGACGCCCAGGACCGGATCGACGTCAAGGCCGACACCCAGCGCCGCGACGCCCGCGACACTCAGGACCAGGCCGAGGCTGCCCAAGACAGCGAACGCCGCGACGCTCAGGACCTGTTCGACGCACGGCGCGACGGCGAGCGCCGCGAAGCATTTGAGCAGAACGTGACCGACCATCAGCGGGCGGACGAGCTGGAGCAGGCCAATCAGAATCTGGAGGCATTCGCGTACTCGGTCTCACACGACCTGCGCGCCCCCCTGCGAGCTATGAAGGGCTACAGCGCGGCCCTGCTGGAAGAATACGGGCACAGTCTCGGCGAGGCGGGCCGGGGCTACGCTGAGCAGATCCATGCCGCCAGCCAGCAGATGGCGCAGCTTATCGGCGCTCTCCTGCACCTGGCCCGGCTCTCGCGGGCCGAGATTCACCTCCAGGCGGTCGATTTGGGGGCCCAGGCGGCCAGCATCGCCGGGGAACTCCAGCGCAACGAACCGGACCGCCGGGTCCGCTTCACCATCCAGCAACCCGTCTGGGCCATGGCGGACCCGTCGCTCATCCGCACGGTACTGCAGAACCTGCTGGAGAACGCCTGGAAGTTCACCTCCGGCCGGGACGACGCGTCGATCGAGGTCGGGACGACGCGGGCCAGCGACGCCCGCATCTGCTGTTACGTGCGCGACAACGGCGCCGGCTACGACTCCGCCTACGCGGACAAGCTGTTCAGCCCGTTCCAGCGACTGCACACAAGGGACGAATTCCCCGGCACCGGCGTCGGCCTCGCGAGCGTGCGGCAGATCGTGGAGCGCCACGGTGGCCGCGTGCGGGCCGTGGGCACGGTCGGCGAAGGTGCGACCTTCTCTTTCACCCTCGCTGGCACAAGCGCAACGGCATAAGGCGCAGACCCCGCACAGGGTGCTCCTCGTACTCGATCTGCCAGTTGTCCCGGTAGTCGCTCAGCATCGGCGACCCCGCCCGCGCGTTCGTGTTGTGCGGCCCGGTCACGGTCCCGGCCGGGCTGGCCGCACCCAGCCCGCACACTTCCCGCACAGTGGCCACACTGCGATACTCGGCTCCGTACCCGGCTTTCCGCGGCCACCGGTGGGTAGGCCGATGATCAGGCGCCGAACAGAAAGGTGGGCCCTTATGACCGAGATGCACGGGATTGAGCCGACTGTCGCGCCGAGCGGGACCGGCTGCGCCGAGTGCGATGCGGCTGGCGGCTGGTGGCTGCATCTGCGCCGGTGCGCCCAGTGCGGGCATATCGGCTGTTGTGACACCTCTCCCTCGCAGCACGCCAGCGCGCACGCCGCAGCCACCGGGCATGCGATCATTGCCAGCTTCGAGCCCGGCGAGGCGTGGTTCTGGAGCTACCAGACGGAGGAGTTCTACGACGGCCCGGCGCTGGCGCCGCCCGAGCATCACCCGCTGGACCAGCCGACACCGGGGCCCGCCGGCCGAGTGCCCCCGGACTGGCGAAATCACCTGAACTGACCGAGAGGGGAGCGCCATGGGAATCGTGTCGCCCGGCTTCTTCGGCCGCAGGCGAACCGCCGACGAGAAGCTTCCGCCCGGCCAGTACCTGGTCACCGATTTTCCCGTGCTGTCGGCCGGCCCGACCCCGCGGGTAGACACCGGTAAGTGGCAGCTGAGCCTCACGACGGAGACCGGCGCGGACCGCACCTGGGACTGGGCCGCGTTCCGCGCGCTGCCCAGCGAAGAGATCACGGCCGACCTGCACTGCGTGACGAAATGGTCAAAATTCGGCACCGCATGGCAGGGTGTCTCCCTGGACACATTGCTCGCGGATGTCGAGACCAGCGCCGGCTACGCGCTGGTGCGGTCCTACGGCGGGTACACGACCAACCTGCCGCTCGAGGACCTGACCGACGGAAAGGCCTGGATCGCCTTCGGTTACGACAGCGAGGACCTGGACCCCGAGCATGGCGGCCCGGCCCGGCTCCTCGTGCCGCACCTGTATCTGTGGAAGTCCGCGAAATGGGTGACGGGCATCCGGCTGTCCGACAGCGACGAGCCGGGCTTCTGGGAAAGCCTGGGTTACCACAACTACGGGGATCCATGGCGCGAGCAGCGGTACTGGGGAGACTGACCTGGCAGGTGGGCACGGTGGCGGCGATAAGAGACGAGACGCCGACCGCCCGCACCATCACCCTTGACGTGCCAAGATGGCCCGGACACCTGGCCGGGCAGCACGTCGACGTGCGGCTGACCGCGCCGGACGGGTACTCCACGCAGCGGTCCTACTCGATCGCCTCGGCGCCCGGCGGCACCCGGATCGGGCTGACCGTGCAGCGCCTCGCCGACGGGGAGGTCTCCCCGTACCTGGCGCAGGTCCTGTCGGTCGGTGATCCAGTCGAGCTGCGCGGGCCGATCGGCGGGTGGTTCGTCTGGGAACCCGGCGACAGTAATCCGGTACTGCTGGTGGGCGGAGGGAGCGGGATCGTGCCGCTGATGGCGATGGTCCGGAGCCGCGCGGCCGCCGGCAGCATCGCCCCGTTCCGGCTGGTCTACTCCGTGCGCGACCCGCAGTCAGCGCTCTACGACGATGAGCTGGCCGAAGCAGGACAGCAGGGATCCGGGCTCGGCGTAACCCACGTCTACACGCGCTCGGCACCGCCCGGCTGGCCGTGGCCGGCCGGGCGGGTCACCGGCGAGGTGCTGACCGCGGCTGGCTGGCCGGCCGCGGTGATGCCGTCGGTCTTCGTCTGCGGCCCGACCGGATTCGTTGAGGCTGTTGCCGACCAGCTTGTCGATGCCGGCCATCAGCCGGAGAATATCAAGACCGAACGATTCGGACCTTCCGGAGGCCAGCAATGAGCGCCTGCCTGGACGGGAATGTGCTCGCGGGCGCGCTGAGCGAGCTGTTCGCCATCGATATCACCAGCGCGACCGGCCAGTGCGTCTCGTGCGGCACTTCCGGAGCCATCGGGCAGGCACGCGTGTACTCCGACGCTCCCGGCCTGATCGCGCGCTGCCCAGCCTGCAGTGAGGTGGTGCTCCGGCTGGTCCGCTCCCCCGGCCGCGCGTGGCTTGATCTGCGCGGGCTCACCTGCCTTGAGGTCACGCTGCCGGGCTGATGCCCGGCATGCCGTCCCGGCCCGTCAGCCGCACTTGGCGGTCCAGGCGGCCTGCAGGTTGGTGGCAGCGGTCTTGAGCTTCGCGCCCTGACCAGCCAGTGCCTGGAGCGCGGCCGCCGGAGATTTCCCGCTGAGCGACCTGATGTCGGTCTGCAGGCCGGCCAGCGCATTGTGCAGGGCCGTCGTCTGAGCGGAGAACGTGCCGTTCGCCTGGCTGGAGAACTTGCTCGCATTGGCGTCGACGTTCTTCAGCGCGGTCTCAATGGAGCCCATCCCGTTCTGGGATACGTTGATCTTTCCGAGGTCCTGCACTGAGGTCGTCAGCTGCTGGCCGGCCGCGCAATAGGACGGCTTGCCGGAGCCGCACCCGGCGGTCAGGACCGACACTGCCAGGCTGCCAGCCAGGCAGGGCAGGATAACCCGCGTCTTCGTACGTGCGATCATGCACTGATGCTGTGCGCCCCGGCGGCCAGCGTCGTCACCCATTCCGGGTGATCGCAGCCGTGATCGGCCTAGCCTTGCCTGCCGAGCGTGGCCGGCGCTCCGTAGCGGCGCAGCGCCTCGGGGACGGCGATCGTGCCGCGCACGTCCTGGAAATTCTCCATGACCGATAGCAAGGCACGCGCGGTCGCCCCGGTGCCGTTAAGCGTGTGCGCGAATTCCGGCTTGCCGTCGCGCCGGAACCTGATATTCAGCCGCCGGGCCTGATAGTCAGTGGTATTCGAGCACGAGGTGATCTCGCGGTACCGCTGCTGGCTCGGGTACCAGGCCTCGATGTCGTATTTCTTTGCCGCCGGCGCGCCCAGGTCGCCGACGGCTATGTTCATCACGCGGTACGGAAGACCGAGAGCCTGAACGATTTCTTCCTCATTGGCCAGAAGCTGCTCATGGAAATCGGCCGACTGCTCGGGAAGGCAATAGACATACATCTCGACTTTGTCGAACTGGTGCACCCGGAACATGCCCTTGGTGTCCTTGCCGGCCGCGCCGGCCTCTCGCCGGAAATTGGTCGTGAAGGCGGCGTACTTGGCGGGCAGCGCAGCTTCGTCAAGCACCTCGTCGGCGTGGATCCCGGCCAGGGCGACCTCGGACGTGCCCGTCAGGTAGAGGTCGTCCTTCTCCAGGTGATACAGATTCGACTCCTCGGTCGGCAGGAATCCGGTCCCGTACATGGCCCGCTCGCCGACGAGGATCGGCGGCAGCACCGGCAGGAATCCCTTGGCCGCCAGCTTGTCGAGGACGAACCGGTAGAGCGCCATCTCCGCCAGCGCGACATCACCGATCCGGTAAGCGAACCTGGAGCCGGACAGGCGCGCGCCGCGGGCCATGTCGATCCAGCCGGCCGGCGAGCCCAGGTCCAGGGCATCCTTGGGCTCGAAGCCGAAGACCGGCGGCTCGCCGTGGACGCGGACAAGTTCCGCGTCCTCCTCGTCCATGCCATCGGCGGCACTGCGATCAGGCAGGTTCGGGATCCTGGCCAGCAGGCCATCGAGCTCCCGCCGAGCCTGCGCCTGCTCGGCCTCGGCCTCGGCCAGCTCCTCCTTGAGCTGCCGCAGCTCGGCCAGCTCCTCGGGCCCGGGCGGCTTGCCCTTCGACGACCTCTTCTGCGCTGCCCGGAGCGCCTCGGCCCGCTCGGTATGCCGCCGCCAGCTGGCATCAGCCTCGAGCATCGCGTCAAAGTCAGCCGCCGCGCCGCGCCGCGCCAGCGCAGCCCGGACGCGGTCCGGCTCCTGCCGTGCGGTCTTGAGGTCAATCACTTGCGCGAGTCTAGCGGGACGTTCGCGTTCAGGCACCGGGGATAAGGTCAGGTCTCCGGGGCCGCGCGGGACGGCTGCACGGCCGGCTGCACGGCCGGCTGCACGGCCGGCTCAGCCGGGCCTGGCTGAGCCGGCACCGGGCCGGCCTCTGGTGCGCCAGCCTGGCCGCGCCCGGCCCCGGACCGCGCGGCCAGCACGGACCCGCCGAGGATCAGGGCGAACGCTGCCGCCATCGCCGGGGTCAGCCGCTCGCCAAGGACCAGGACGCCCAGCGTGACGGCGACCGCGGGATTGACATAGGTGATCACGGTCGCCCGGGCCGGGCCGATCTCGGCGATCAGCCGGAAGAAGAGCAGGAAGGCCACGGCCGTGCAGAGGACCGCCAGCGTCGCGAGCGCGGCGAGCACGCGCCCGGACGGCATGGTTGCTGGCCAGGTCAGCGCGGCGGCGGGGGCGTAAACGACGGCGGCCATGCCCAGGCATACGGCGGTCATGGCCAACGGGGGGACTTCGCTGAGCTTGCGGCTGGCCACCAGCGGGCCAGTCGCGTAGCAGACCGCGACGACCAGCACCTCGGCGATCGACAAGGCGTCTCCGCCCGAGGCGCCAGGGCCGGCCAGCAGCGCGACGCCGCCCAGGCCGGCCAGCAAGCCGGTCCACCGGACCGGGGTCAGCCGGTCCGCGTCGCCGGTCAGCCGGGCGAGGACGGCTCCGATGATCGGCACCGAGGCGACCAGCAGGCCGCTCATCGAGCTGGTGAGCTTGCGCTCGGCGTCGGAGAGCAGCAGCCACGGGGTGATGATCTCCACCGCCGCGAACACAGCGAGCCAGCCCCAGTACGGCCGCAGGGCGCCAACCTGGCGCCGCCGCACGGCCAGCGGCAGCAGCAGCGCAGCCCCGATGGCCACCCGGGCCAGGACAAGCACGGGAACGGGGACGCCGCCCACCGCGATCTTGATCAGCAGATAAGGGACTCCCCAGATCACGCTCATCGCCGCGAAAAGCGCCCAGCCCCGGCGGCTCACTGCCTGTCTCCTTCCAGCCGACTGCCCGTCTGTACCGGCGCCGGCCGCCTGCCGTCACGCTCAGCTAGGCCAGTGGCGACGCCACTTCAGTGTGACCCGCGCGGGGCGGCGAATATTCCGTGCCGCGCGGCGGCCGTCGGCACAGCAGGCCGCTACAGGCCCAGGCACCCGCCGAGCGGGCCCACATCCAGGCAGGTGCCGGAATCGGATTGCGACGGCGACTGACTGGGCGACGGGCCAGGCCAGGGACCAGGCGACGGGCCCTGCGAAGGCTCGGGTGGCTGTCCCTGCCCGGACGGCCCGGGGGACGGCGGCCTGGCCGGCGGCGGGCCTGGCAGCGGGAAACCTGGAGGCAAGCGCCGTCGGCGATGCCCGGTCACCACGATGGGCGGGCCAGCAAGCGAAGCCAGGCCGTGTCTGCCCGGCTCGCGGTGCCGGGCTGCGGTAGCAGGCCGCGAGTGCCGGTGTGCCGCCGCCGGGCTGGTCGCCCCGGTGCTCGGCCCGGCGAGCGGCGACCGGAACGGGATCGAGACCGCCGAGAGGAACAGGTAGCCGACGGCCACCGAGAGAACGATCGTGACGGGCACGAAGAAGCCCGGGTGAGTGCGGACAGCCGCGACCGCGTTGCCGATGGTGATCCGGATCCGGTCCGCGACGACGGCGGTGGCGAGCCCGGCCGCCGGCAGCCGCGGGCCATGGCCGACCTGGCCGTTGCTCCGGGCGCGGCGGATAGCCGCCCGCCGTTCCGCAGCGCTGAGGCCTGGCAGTAAGTACAGGAAGACGTGCCGGCCTGCTACCACGGTCCGCGCGTGTAAACCGGTCGGCAGGTCTGAGTATCGGATCTTGATCACTGCCAGACCTCGTAAATGTTCCTTAAGGGGGTATTTGCTATGTTCCGCACTCAACAAACAGTGACGACGCTATCACGTTAGATAGCTGCAATCCCACGAAACTGTCGGAACCTTCAACGCGGGCCACTGGCATAACGGCGGTTGCAACGGCCCCGGCTACGCTCAACTGATCGGGAGTTCTCAGGACCAGCCAGGAGGAGCTGTGCGGCGGAGCGGCCAGGCGGGCGGACCAGCCGGCGCCGGTGCCGGTGCCGGCGCCGGTGCCGGCGCGGCCATGGCAGGCGCCGCCCCCGCGGCCAGCCGGCCCGCCGAACCAGGC
>ODAK010000190.1_pt1 | contig 69117 bp, 60 predicted proteins | sample 1539591 | NCBI WGS metagenome assembly ODAK01 (sample SAMEA3539303, study PRJEB22396) | soil metagenome | biome: tundra; feature: field; material: soil | place: USA | collected 2010-05 | depth 0.15 m | reverse complement strand
CAGAGAAGCGCGGTGTCAAGCGCGCCATGCTTTCCCGCATCCGCTTGATCCATGCTGTGGGAATGCCGCTCTGGTCTCGGGTGTAAAACTCCGGGACCCGTATGGTAAAAAAACTCATCTTCGCTTCCAAGGAAGGGAGTTTACCCGACCGAAGGCTCATGCCGCTCCCCGCTCATAGTACTTCAGCAGACTACCCAGTCGTTCCTTGCAACGCGCAATTCCGTGGTCCCCGCTCACTCCTCGATTTGGCAAGTTCCTGGTCTACGGTTCCGGTGATGTACGCCAGCATGCGAGCCCAAATCATTCCAGAGCCTCCCTAAACTTGATCGTCGAACCCGGATTGTACATGCTGTTGAGGTTTCAGAAAGCAGGTGTACGAGAAAATTATGGAGACCGGAAACCAAGCCTTTTCAATGCGTTTGAGATTTTTGACAATACGGGTTGCCAGGGCCACAGCGGGAGTGAGTAGAGATTCAGGGAAGCCCATCACTGCATCAAAGTTTCCCTTTCATTTCTCCGGTTTCAACCAATGTGGGACAAAAGGAAGAAAATCTTTGAATGGGGCTGCATTCGATTCTTAGGCTCAGATAACTCGCCAGCCATCGATTGTCCGCACTCACGCAACTGTTCCGAACAACCATCCGACGCCTGACGTGATCGCCATGGCGAGCGTACCCCAGAAGGTGACGCGTATTGCGCCCAACATCACTCTTGCGCCACCGGCGTGAGCGGCTAGTCCCCCTAGAAGCGCGAGGAACAGTAGTGAAGTCCCAGCCACAAGAGGGATCAGGCCTGCCTCCGGAGCCAGGGCAGTGACCAGGAGAGGCAAGACTGCTCCGATGGCGAAGCTGCCAGCCGATGCCCATGCCGCCTGAATCGGACGCGCACGGAGAGTCTCGGAGATCCCGAGTTCGTCGCGGGCATGTGCACCTAGCGCATCATGGGCCATCAGCTGTTCGGCAACCTGTTTCGCGAGCGAAGGTTCGAGCCCGCGCTCGACATAGATTGCCTGGAGTTCCTTGTGCTCGCCCTTGTCGTCTGCCTTGAGTTCCGCGCGTTCAAGCTTGAGGTCGGCCTGTTCGGTGTCGGCCTGTGAGTGAACAGACAAAACGTATTCACCGGCGGCCATTGACATAGCTCCCGCCACTAGGCCGGCGACCCCTGCGACCAATACGCTGCGGTGATTCGCATGCGCAGCGGCTACACCAAGCACCAGACTCGAGGTTGAAAGGATGCCGTCGTTCGCGCCCAGTACCGCCGCGCGTAACCAGCCGATGCGTTGTGTGCGGTGTCGTTCCTTTTTGCCAGTGGGCACTGTTAGGGCCTCCTTGGGAACACCATGTCGGATTCAAGGCAGCCAAACCTAACTATGATGCATGACTCTCAGTCGCACTTTAACATTTCAAGACGTAACGATCATTCCCACTGCTGCCGCCGTCATGACACCAAAGGTAGCCCAGCCTAAATATTGAACTAACTATACTTGGTGACCGCCGCAGAAATCACGCATGTTGCTGAAATATTAGGCCGCGAGCGTTGCGAATGATTGCACTGTTTGCCATTCCTGGCCATACGGACTCATTGTGCTGGAGGCCCGACCTTGAGAGGGTTGACGCGAGAGCTGTCCCATGAGCGGACGACACCATGCGAGAAGTAAACCTTGGAAAACCCATACTCAAATTCGTCCTCAGAGAACTCCGTCGGGGTGCCTTGGATCGCAAGGACATCATCCTTGGTGGAACCGACTGTGAAATATTCCGGCCGAGCGATATTAGCCGAAGGCAACAGCCGCACCTTGAGAGGGTTTTTGCGAGAGCTGTACCATGAGTGGACGATTCCATGTGAGAAATAAACCTTGGAAAACCCGTAGTCAAATTCGTCCTCAGAGAACTCCGTCGGGGTACCTTGAATGGCAAGGACATCGTCCTTGGTGGAGTCTACTGTGAAATATTCCTTCCGAGCGATGTTAGCCGAAGGCAGCAGCCGCACTTTGAGAGGGTTGACGCGAGAGCTGTCCCATGAGAGGACCACCCCATGCGAGAAATAAATCGTGGAATACCCGTACTCAAAGTCGTCCTCAGAGAGCTTCGTCGGGGTGCCCTGGATGGCAAGAACCTCGTCCTTAGTAGAGCCCACTGTGAAGTATTCCGGCCGAGCGATATTAGCCGAAGGCAACAACCGCACCTTGAGCGGGTTTTTGCGAGAGCTGTACCATGAGTGGACGACACCATGTGAGAAATAAACCTGGGATAACCCGTAGTCAAATTCGTCCTGAGAGCCCCCCGTCGGGGTGCCTTGGATGGCAAGGACATCGTCCTTGCTGGAGTCTACGGTAAAATAGCCTGCCTCAACAACAGGAGGTCGTGGCTCTAGGCTCCGTCCATCGGTCGTGTTGTTTGCCCCAGCTTTGGCGCCCAATGTTTCTGGACTAGTAGTAGTTTGCCGTGATTTTCCTCTTGCCTTCGGGCTTTGTTTGTCCCCATCGACTGGCGATTCTGTTGGTGTATCGCTGCGCGGGATTTCACTGTGCGGCTCCTGCCCCTCAAAAGGAGTTTGTACATAGGAGCCCACTGCAGCTGGGGCGGCTGGACGAGAACCACGTGAACGAATGTTGCTCTTCTCGTGCCAGAGGTACGCCCCAACCCAAATCAGCATGACGACTGCAATTAGTCCAAGGAATCCCAAGCCTAACTTTTGAGCAGAGACTTTTGTTGATCGGGAGTGATGGGGCCTTCGATGTGATGGGGCGGACTTCTGCTGTGAACGGTTTTCCGACGGGGGTCGCTTCGGGGCTGCTGGAGGCGACTGCCCTTCTGTCCTTGTTTCTTGCTCTTGCGACTTTGGCTGTGGCTGTTCCGTTTGCGGTTCTGGCGGTCTAGGTCGCGAAGGTGATTTTCTATGTGAAGGGTCAGAAGAAACCCGCCTTGAAGAAGGCATCGTCAGAAGTTGAAATGCGGAATTGAATTCTTTGAGCCTGTTTTCCGCAATTGTCCTGAGTTTTTTGTCGTTCTCGAAACGGTCTGGGTGCCACACTTTCGCGAGGATACGAAATGCACTCTTTATTTCGTCGTCATTCGCGCCATACTCAAGCCCAAGCACATGGAGCGCATCACACCTGTCGCATCGGGTACCCCCCTTGGTTATCACGTCACCGCATGTGCAGGTATCTATCATCCAATTATTCCAAACGCTTCTTTCGCTGTTGCTCCTTGTTGTTAGGGAGATACCAATCTTGTGCAAGACGCGAAACTTTGCCGCAGAGCTTCCAGCCGGGACCTTGTACTATGCTTTCGACTTTTTCTTCGCTGCCCAGCGTGCCTTCATCAGCGCTGACAGCTTCTTCCGCATAGCTGCACTCATCGGCTTGCGACCAGCATGTTTCTTCGGGCCAGCCCTACCCTTCTTCGGCGCAGACTTGCCTTTCCATTTTGCCCAGCGCTGTTTCATCGCCGCAGATATGCGCTTTCGTGCGGCAGGACTCATGCGCCGCCGTTTCTGGCCGCTCGCTGGTTTAGCGTGGCTTGCCCTCGGTGGACGGACCCGACGTGGGGGTTGGGAACCTAGTCCCACAAGAGCTGCAATTGCGTGCTCGATACGACTAGCCTCCTGCCTAAGTTGTTCCACTATGCTTTGAATGTCCATGTGTTTCCTTTCTTGATTGCGATACCAACTGTCAAAGCGTTAATAGTACTACTGGGTGGGGATTCTTGCCGTGTTAACTGGTATACGCCACTATGAAATGGTCTGCCGCTGAGATGAGACCGCCGGCGCCTAATTGCCGTAGACGGCTGCGGGGAGTTAGGCATTTGTGCTTTCTCCGCTTCCTCGAGTCCTCCTTGTCTTTCCTGACCCCCTAACCCCTACCCGAACTTGACAGACGTCCTCTATCCCTGGCTCTGCGTCCTCAGCAACCACTCTACACGCTGAGCAAGCGTGCGTCATCCAGGTCCTTTGCTACGTTGGACTAGCTGGCCTCCGTTACTTAGGGTACTTAGGCAAAGGGCGACTTGATCCTACGTGCCCTGAGATCGTAGTGCCTTCCTTACACCACCACACTCCTTCCTTAGTGCGCTGAATTTCATACATCGTATACGCAGGGTCGTACGGGTCGCTGCCTGGCACGCATACCATCGGACAACTCTCCCGTTCAAGATTAGCCATGGCTATGACCGCGGCTCTCGGCCCTTGCAGATTTACGACAGATCCGTCATGGCCCTTGTACAGCTCATCGTACGCTTCGTTAAGTGCGCGTTGCTGACTTGGCCCGATTACGGGTGCGGGTCCGTGCGCTTGCTTCGGAAGCTTTTCAAAGACTCTTTTAAATTGAAGGGCTGTTGGTTCGGTAGTGGGTGAGGCCTTGATGATGACGAATTTCTTGTCTTTCACGATAATTCCAAAAGAGAGCGGTAAGTTACGCGGAGATTGTTGCATGGGAACCAAATATCCCCTGGGGAACGCCCCAAACAAGAATTCTTTTTGCTCAGGTGGGGCGGGAAAGAAGTCCCAGTACTCCGTCGCATTGGTTTGGTGGAATTGAACATCGTATGTGGGATACCCGCTGAAATGTACAAAGCCGGAGGGCGTCAGTTCCCATGGATACTCCAGACCACCCTCGACATCCTTGATTCTCGCGAGTCCACTCTCCGTATACATATTGGGCTGGAGGTTTCCGTGATACGTCGCCCGACAACATATTGCCAATACATAAGGCCGATCCGAAGAGAACTTCGGCTTCTCTTGAGCTCGCAACTCGCGTGCTTTTGAAATCATCTCCGGCGAGTTTGCCGGGCCCCAGGCAACCGCGATAAGCGAGACCTCAATATCCCCCACTCTCCACTGAATCGGCGGCGGAGACGGCAATTTCTCTTCGAGAATGTTCGATACGGCTTGATTCGGCCTAGGTTCCTGTGCTGCGAAAGAAGTGAAGAGAAGAGGTACAGAAAGGATCGGAATTACAATTCTTAGTGCGTTCAGCGTCCAGTGGCTGCGGCCACAGCATGTTAGGAAGGACATTGAGAAATACCTCGCAACATAGCAGTATCCTCCGCAATCATTCCACTACTTCTTCGGCTCTTCAAGGCAATTCGTTGGGCGATCCCAAATTCGATGTCCCGAAATAGCACGGCCTTTCATCCGTCAATCGTACCCCTACCATTGCCTGACTCAATGACTGTCGCGAACAGGCGCTGCCCATCACGACCAAGTATGAAAAGGCCGCGCAGCAGTACATAACAGCCCCGCTACCATAGCTTCATTCGGGCAAGACGTAAAGCGAAGAATTTCGCAAAGCGGAAAAGTTGTCGACCATTTCAGAACAGCAGAGTAGTAATCATCGCAAGAACACGAATCTGTTGGATTGGAGAATCGGTCTGCTTCGGGGCACGCCGCCATGCAAGAACCCCAAACGGATAAATCAGGATTGCGTCCGCGCTGCCGCTCATGCTATCGGCAGGCGGTGAGAGCTTCGCGTAGCAACTCTCACACACCAGGGCGAGGGTGGGGTCCGCCATCGTCTTGGCGAACTCTGCGCGGCGGATGGCCTGACACTCGGCTACGTTCTCTGGTGACATATCAATCGGTTCGCCGCACTGCTTACAGAATCGGATGCTCACGGCTTACTCGTCCACCTCGATTATCATGCTCTTGGAGAAATCTACATCTTCCCCGTCAGGAAAAGGAGGGTACTCGCTGTCCGGCTCAGGGAAGTCGTTATCAACCTCGTGCGGTTTCTTGGCAGCACGGGCGTAATACCTGTCGTACTGCCTTGCTATTTTCGGGAACGCACGAACAAACTGCTCGGCAGAAGTGATCTCACCTGGCTTGCCTTTACCCCAGCCGCTGCTGCGGGTGAAAGCCCAGCGCATGGCAGAGGCAATCTTCTGAGGTTGGTGGCTGGACAGGAGAGGGGTGAACACGTCAGCGTCTGCCCTGGTGGGGATATAATTTTCGAACAGGGCGGCTATGCCGCAGATGTATCGCTCCTGCTCCTCTCTGCTGCATTCCTGTTGAACTGGTCCTGAAATACCTCCTGCAACCGTGTTTTTGCTTTTGCCATTTCGGTTTGCAGTTTGAGTTTGAGTTTCACTTTCCTGTTTGCTTTCAGTTTCAGTATTAGCTTTCAGTTTCAGTTTGGCAGCATCCGCTTGGCTCGTGCCTGCCATCTGCTTAGCACGCGCCTTGCCACCGCTAGAGGCAGCGGCCCTTTTCTGATTGACGCTTTCGTTGATCTGATCCCAGTCGGCCAGCAGGCGCTTGTGGGCCAGCATAGGCTTGCCATCTATTTCCACCGGATGGAACTTCACGAGCACGGCGTCTCGGTTCTGCTTCCAGTGCTCAAGACTGTCGGCATCTGCCAAGACAAAAAGCTCGATATCATCGTCGGGCACGTAGGGCCGGGTCGAGCAGAACATTGCTGCTTGGCACAGAGAGCGGTACATCAGCCGCTGGTGAGGCGTCATGCGAACCACGCGTCGGTCCGCCATGAACTCAGTTTCGTGCCAGCAGATGTAATCAGGTTGGTATTGCTGTTTACTATGGTTAGCCATGGATCAGATCCTCCTTCTGTACTTGTTTTAGCCACCGTGGCTTGGGTCCAGTCTTGATCCGCCCGACACCAAACTCAGCCGCGATGCTGCAGACGGTTACGTCGCTGACCCCGAACTGTTTTGCTATCTCGGCGTAGGACAGCTCGGGATGGGAAACGATCGTGTCCCGCACGCGGTCGCGGAACTGCCTGACAATTTGTTTGTATATTTGTGCCATTGGTAAAACCTCCATACCAATGAGGTGCGTAGTTAACTTATTTGTTTTAACAATCTCTGGAGGGCCATTTTGAACCTTTGAATCTATCAGCGAGACGAGTAGGTTCTTGCTACCCTACCTATGCGGCCGTTTAGCTACCGATGTATCTCCGCGGCTCAATAACTCCATAGCTTCTCGTGTGTTTTGTAATCCAAAACGCGGCCTATTCCGGCACGGGTAAGGCCCTCTTTGGTATAGGCGACAACGGAGTATCGTGTACCCCGCAGCGGCAACGTCCCGTGTAGCTCCCGCGGGCAGTCGCATACCAGCAAGTCCCTCTCCCTTGCATCTATCGCGACACCCAGGCGCGGGAAGCAAAGCTCGCCTCCCCGAAAATTGCCGAACGCCGCCAGACAAGACAAGGCCCCTGAAGAATTGTTGCCGTCTTTGTGGGCCCGGAATATGGTGTTGTGGTTCACCGAGAGCCCGGTGAAATTGGATCCCCCGATGTTGTAGAAGAGCTCCCAATTGCTCCAACTACGAATGTCATGTTGATACGCTTTGGGGTACTTGTAGAACTCGTTTTGTTGCAGGTCGCCACGCGGCGCCGGTCCGTACCAGTCGCCGATCTCGCGGCCTCGCCAGTATCCCGGCAGGTATTCTCGCAAAATATCTTCCATGGTGCGGCACAGCGGCCACAGTCCCCGGAACCTCGGGAACTGGTGCACGGAAGGCGCGCTCCACTCTGGATATGTCTGGCGCCTGCCGGAGTGGGGGAGCAACTGCAGCTCGTCTTTGTACCCGAAGAGGGCGTCGCCGCCGGGACTGTTTTTTAGCGCAGCCCGTCTGGAATTAGAAGCCGGAGTGTACTTGATTTTGCGGACGTGCTCATATGCTCTGGCATAGATGTCCGGGTCCAATATATCGCGCAAGAAGATGAGCTTTGCGTCGCCGTCTGGAGTGCGGTAGCAGGTGCTGACCTCAGGGCGGTGCTTGACACAGCTGTCATCCAGACGCTGATTCAGCCACTTGTCTTCTGCTTGGTCCAGGCTCAATTCGGGTTGCAATACCACTTCTGCGACGTGAAGTTTGGGTCTGGCTTCCTTCGGCCAGAAATCCACTGGTATATCGTCATCAAACTCGCTGATAAACATAGTTACACCACGTCGCTATCGTTGTCTAAGAACGTGAGGCGCTCCCTGGGAGCCGGAACCTGGTCGACGTGTATAAGCTCACCTGGTTCTTGTTGGAAGGAATCCGGCCGTGCTTCCGCCCCTGACTTGACGTTAGCCGCTTGCGTCAGGGTGTAATAGATCAGCCGAGTAGCATGCTGGGCACCCAATGCTTCCCACGCGGTCAGAAGCTCATCCTGCTCCGCCTCGGTGATTTGCAGGGTTAAAATGCACTGCACCTCGGGAGTGCGGTCCCCTTCTGACTTTGTGCCGCCTGGTACGATGTCCCTCCGCACAGCGGGCGTACGGGTTACTGGCCGCTCCTTCTTTCCGGTCCGCAGGGCGTAATTGTCCGCCCATCGAATCGCGGTCGTCCGCGAGATTCCGTGCTCAGCCAGCCAGGCGGAGAAGCCCAGTCCCTTACGGCTGCCTTGCGCCTTGATCGCGCCGCGCAACTCATAAAAGAGAGGGCCCAGCTCAGCTTCCGTGGCGCCCCAACGGTCGAGGATCTGATCCTGTAGGTCCACAATTTGTTCATCCAGGTAATTGGCTGTCGTCATGCATTCGCTCCGCGTTGATAGAGACAACGCTTGTATCCGTTTTACCGCCGCAGGCGCAGGGCACGGGTGTCACTTCCTCACGAAATTTTCGGTGGCGAAATGACACCCTTCTGCCGGGACTTTTTTGCTAGAGTTCGGAGTGATGAATAGCCAGATTTCAGAGCATGCAACAGAAGTCGAGCTTTGGATCGTATTGACAGCGATCCACCAACCTGAGCTCCTCGCAAAGCGGAAGGATCTTCACCTCGATCGGAATAAAGATGTTGTTGAGCTCTGCAGGCTTGGGTGCGATGCGCGGGTATTGCAGGGCTTCCTAGTGTTTGCCGCGGAGATGCCGAAGTTCTATCCGCCTATCTCCGCACCAGTTCTGCAAAAACTCGCGAGAGACCTCCGTGATGTTCTCCGCAGGATGATCCGCACAACGCCCTCCCTAGCGCTGCCGTGGGTAAGGGAACTTAAAAAGGGCGCCCGAGTGTTTTATTCCCTTCCGACCGGTGGCGGTTTGCGCGTTTCCCCCGGAATCCTAAAGGAGCTTTCACGGGTAAGGGTACTTAAAAAAGGCGGCCTAGAGGTTTACACCGAGCCGACCGGTGGCGATTTGTACGTTTCCGCCGAACTCCAAAAGGAGCTTTCACTAAAGGCCGACTGTTACGAGGGACTCGCCCGATTGTGCACCCAGAACATGGTCCCCACCCGCGCGCAGATTCAAAAACTGGCTTATCTCTGGCCCGTGTTCTATGTCGAGGAGAAGACCCGAAAGTACCATTACGCAAAGGTCGCGAAGCTGCTGGGATTTGTAGAAATTGACAAGAACGAGAAGCAGCTGATGAGGGGTGTGGCCGATGCAAAGAGGACCTTGCCGCAGGTTGTGAACTGGATGAAGTGGTCGCTGTCTTATATCGAGCAACTCAGCGGCCCGGCGCGGGGGGCCGTTGCAGGGACAGTAGGATGAACCAAACACTCGAAGCTTTCGTCGACGCTGCGAAAGCGGCTGAATTTCTTGCGCTCCGACCGCGCCGCGTTTTGGAAATGGCACGCGCTCGAGAACTCCCCGCTCACCCGCTCGGCTCCGGCAAGCGCAAGACGTGGCGATTCTTATTGAGCGAACTTCACAATCACATCCGTACTGGCCCGGCTAAGAAAATGTTTACGGAGGAAGCAACACGCGGTATGGTTCGACGAGTCCCCGGCGCTATCGGGACGGAAAGCTGAAATGTCGTAGCGGGGATGGCTAACGCGAGAGGCCCGCAAGAGGCACGGCAAGGTCTGGATATTCCACTGGTATAAAGACCGACCCGGCGACGGCAAGAGAGTCGAGAACACGGCCGTGGTAGGGCAGGTTGCTAACTTCTCGAAAGAGTCCAGCGCTTGGGCGGAAGTGGAACGCCGTGGCTTGAACCACAATATCGACGGGGCAAACTCCCTGATGGGGCGCATCACTTTTGGCGAGCTGGCGCACAGCTACGAACAGCACGCCGTACCGAAACTCGCTGACACAACTCAGCGGACAGTTCGCCACATTATTGACGACTACTTAATCCCGAGATGGGGGAGGCAATCCGCCCTCAATATCCGCGCCTTGGATATTGAGACCTGGCTCGGGTCACTCCCGCTGGCGAATCCGACGAAAGACAAGCTTCGCCGGACGATGTTCCGCGTTTACTTCAAGGCCCAGAAACACGGCTTGATCCCCTGCAAAGAGGAAACCAATCCGGTCAATTGGGTGGAGCAGTCCGGCAAGAGTCACTACAAGGCCGTGATCGTCAGCCCGGAGCAAGCCTTCAAAATCCTGATGGCGCTACCCGAAGCGGAACGGGTGCTCACGCTCTTGATTGCCGCCACCGGCCTGCGCATCTCCGAGGCTTTGGGGCTGCAATGGCAGGACGTGGACTATGCCAATCAGCGGATCAATCTCCACCGCGTATGGTTGGACAACAAAGTCGTGGAGCGCATGAAGACCGAGCAGTCCGAAGCCCCCGCCACAATGAGTCCCACGTTGGCGGAGGTCTTAAAGTGCTGGCACCAGCAGACCCCGTACGCTCAGCCGAGCGACTGGATCTTTGCGTCCTCCCGTCTTAAAGGGCGTCAGCCTCGAACGGCCAGCATTCTGGCAGCAGATCACCTTCGTCCGGCTGCTATCGCGGCAGGGGTTGTGCTGAAGCCGGGACAGAGGTTCGGGTTTCATAACCTGCGGCACAGCCTGGCAACTTTCCTTGTAAATAAGGAGCAGGACACGAAGACGGTGCAAGGTCTGCTCCGCCACGCCAACGTGTCCACCACCCTCGGGCTGTATGCGCAAAGCGTGAATGCGTCGATGGTGGAAGCGCAGGAATCGATGCTGAAGGCGATTTTGCGAAACGGCTCGAGCGCGGTAAACTGAGTTTTACAGGTAACGTTTTACAGGTGATTTCCGTTTTCGGCCGTCAGCAAAAGTCTGGTAAACTATTGAAACGGCGCAACGTAGGCGCGTAGCTCAGTTGGTTAGAGCGCTACCTTGACACGGTAGAGGTCAGGAGTTCGAGTCTCCTCGTGCCTACCATTTCTTTCAACGGCTTAGCAGCAAGCAGTCGAAAAACCTCAACCCACAATCCAGCCCACATTTTCACTGTACTGCTCCCGATGGCATGCCGATGGCCTTCAGGAACTGGCCTTGCGCGGCCCGTGTTTCGTCGCCGTCTTCCTGCGTGTAGAGATCGAGCGTCGTCTGAATCCTCGAATGACGCAGGATGCCCTGCACCGTCTTTGCCTGCACCCTGGCCGTATTGACCAGATAGTTCGACAGCGAGTGCCGGAGATTGTGAAGGCCGAAACGTTGGCCGTCTGCAATCTTCACGCCCGCCGCTCTTGCCGCCGGACGAAGGTAGTCTGCGACAAAGATGGAAGAGGAGAGGGGAACCTTACCCTTTGCTTTTCGTGACGGAAAGACGAAATCCGGACCTGCCGGATAGGGTGTTCTTTGCTTCCAGTCGCGCAGGCGATCGGCGAGTACGCAATGTTGCCCTTGATGAAATCAAACGATGCTTTGATCGCCTCTCCTCAGCACGGATGACCGGATTTGTTTGTGGGTCGTCTATTCCTTTGCTATTACTATTGAATTTGCATTGGGTATGGGACAAATTCTAATATTGCTGCTGGGGGGCACTTATTGGCGGGCTCGCCGGCGCCGCACACCCGAACTTCCGCCGTTACGTGTCTCTGGTGCGCCTAGTGGCGGGTTTTTCTCTGGGGATCCTGGCGGGCCTCATCGTCCACGCGCTGGCGGCGTTTCCACTAGCGCTCGCGCTTCCCGCGCTGCTGACCGGTCTGAAATTGTTTCATGCGCCGTCGTCGGGTTTAATGGCCGCCATTTTCGCCTGTATCGCTGCGTTTCTGGTCGCCCTGTGGTCCGCAAAAACCTGTGCGGGTCGAAATCTGCATGACTCCTGCTGCAGATTCTGGCTTTTTCCTGCGATTGTTCCAACGAACTTACAAGCCATGTTGTCCACGGGCTTCAGGACGCAGGCGCAGGCGCAAATCGCTGCATTATTCCGGCGCTCAGCTACCTTCTCAGTAGCCAGAGAAATCCAGGGTTGTGGCCATCATGGTTTGAGCCCTCACCTTCAGTAGAGGGCACAGCTTTCTGTTCCTACATATTGTTTCGCTCACTGGGTATCTCGCAGAACGTTGGACATTCATTGTTATTTCTGGCGGAGCGGGTCCGCCGCGGGACGGCTTGGCAGGTGGGGGAGCGCAATCGGCCGTGGATAGCGGTGAGCTGTATGTTGCTCGCATCGGCAGTGCTGGATGCGAGCCAACTCAGAGCGACCTCCGCCAGTTCGCAAAGGATAGAGAGCGCCACACGAAGGCGGCCCGGCAACGGCCACACCCGGGGCGGCATGAAAACCCTGTTCGTCACGCCCAACGCCTACGGGTCAGGTGAGGCGATCACCGCATTGCAGATGGGTCGCGAACTGGCGCGATCCGGCCATGAGGTGCTGTACTTCGCCGAGAGCTTCACCGCGCCCTTCCTCGCAGAGTCTTTTCCGGCCCAAGTCTACGAGTTTTCCAATGATCCGGCTGAGACCGGAAGGAGATGGCATTCTCTGCTGCAAGACTTCCATCCCTCCGCCATTATCTTTGCCGATTATCCTCTGCTTTTTCTGACGCAGCGCGGGCGGATGCTGGTTCAGGACGAAAACTGGACGTCAGTGGAAAACCTGGATGCCGAGCTATTCACATTGGATCATTTAGGAATGGCGAACGGTCCGATGACTCTGTCGTTCGGCCCCCCACACCTCGAGTTGTTTCGTCAATATCTGCCTGCACTGCCGGGGCGGATGAAGACGCTGTTGCCTTGTCCCTTGCAAAGCCCGACGTCGACATCCGTGATTGCAGGCGTCTCATTTCGTTACTGGGAGGTGCCGTTTGCCTTGTCCTACGGCAGGCGTCAGGAGATCCGAGACCGATTTTTGCGAAATGGCGATGAGCTTCTGGTGTTCCATTCGGTGCCGACGTGGGCTTCGGAGTTCTGCCGCCGGCATAGACTTCCGAACTACGCCTACGCCACCCGATTGTTCGAAAGCTACTTCGCGCATGTAGGGCGGCCGGTGGTCATTGTATCGGTGAACGGCGAATCATTGCTGCCGCCGTCGTCGGTTTCTGGGCTCCGCGTCATCAACCTCGGTCGTCTGACGACCAGCGAATACGATGAGATTCTCCTGGCGAGCGATTTGATGCTAACCGATAACCGCATCTCCATCAGCCTAGGGAAAGCGGTCTGTGGGCTGGTACCCTGCGTGGCGCTACGAAACAGCTACCGGTTGCCGGAAATCGTTGAACGGGCGGAGAGGGATTTAGGAGTTGTAGCGCTAGAGATGGAGCGGCGCCGTGCGGGGTCCGTCTTCCCTTTTGAAGTTTTTCCAATCTGGACGATTGACGATGTGAACGCCCTTGGACTGTTTACGGAGAATCCGATCGGGCGGTGCATCGACGTGCTGGAAATGTACGGCGGTGCCGAGACGCGGAATAGGCTCGAGCAGTTACTCGTGGGCCGCACGTATCGGGAAGAACTGCGAGCGCGCCAGCACGATTATGTTTCCATCATCCAGCGTTTGCCAACCAGTGGAGAAGCTCTGCTTTCGAGTATGCAATAAAGGCATTGAGCAGCAGCACGCCTGCGCCAGTCATCGGCAAGCGGAATGAAGCGAGCCGTCATTGCTGTGGCGCACACCATTCTCACCACTGGCTATAACCTGCTGCAGTGTTGAACCCTTATGGTCAAGAAATTCGAACGGGTAGGAAAGGTACTCTATTTCCGCTTTCGGATGTTTATGATGTCAAACGGGTTTGGGCCGGACAGTATCTTGGCGAGGGACAACCTGCAGGAAGGGCCCGACAACAGCGCGTGTGTCAGTTTCCGGATATCGGACCGCACGGAGAACAGGACATTGGAAGGGTACCCCCCTCCCCCCAGGCTGCAAAGTCTCTGTTTTGAATATTTTGCCCCTAAAATATTACGAACATTGGAGTTGCGCGTCGTTGTAACTCATGCTATTTCAATAGCTTGCGAGGATCATCGCAAGATATTCCAAACATTAGAGTTACACGCCATGTTAACTCATGATTTATCAATACCTTGCGCGGTTCCCGCCAAGATATAGATTCCACAGGAGATACAAGCAAATTATTCCGGACAAAGGACTTAGGGAGAAAGTGCTTACCACGCCCTGCGAGCTCCGAGCCACTTCTTTGCCGGGATCCCCGTGCCACTCGACGGCTTCTTTCAGATTTTCAAAGACCCTTGCCGCAGACCTCGCAGCGCCGGAGTCTGGCTCCGGCACTCTCAGTTTATTTCGCCGAAGGGAACCGGGCGAAGAACAAAACGCGGTCAGCAAAACGAAGGTAATCACAATTGCTGAATTGGCACACTGGGCCGTTTGGACCAGTTTTCGAAATGGTATCCGAAGCGAGTAAGGGTGGTAGAGCGGCTCTTTGGCCAGCTAAGCCTTGTACCCACCCAGGTCTCGAAAATCGCGAGACCTGGGGCCCCCACCGTTACTTGATTTCGGTGCCTAAAACAGGATGGCTTCGGACAGGAAACCTGGGCCACCCGCCCTCCAACCGCATCGGCCGGGTCATAATAGATTCATGGGCGCTCGTCGAAAACGATCACGATGTACGCGGGTGTTGGTAGAGGCTGCACATCAACGCTTCTACGCGTGCGAAATCTGTTTCAATAGCGAAGCCTTCGACATCATCGAGGACGCACTCGGGCCGCTGCGGTTAAAACCCCGGGAACTAAAACGCCTTCTTCGGCGACTCACCTGCCCACGTTGCGGGTCACAGGTGGAGTCGGGCGCGTTTGTGGTAACACCTACGGCGGAGCAGCTTCGGCAGGATCGCTTGGCGCGGAGATTTGACCTGCTCTATAGTTCTCAGCTCCGACATTTTCGAGACTTGCTAATCAAACACCCAATGCTGGGTGCGGAGCATCCATTCGGCAGTCTTCTCTCGAAGGCCATGAAGAGGGCAAAGAAGACTGTCGTTGAACCGCGTGTTTGGTATCGAGCAACAAGAAGACTTACCGGGCCGCAATTCGGGCCACGCCCGCCTCACGAATCAACAAAGGCGAATCGCTATAACCAGATTGGTCAAGCAGCGTGGTACCTCGGAACGGATGACAAAACTGCTGCGGTTGAGGTCATGCGAAAGCCCGAGCCAGGACAGCCCGTTTCCATTGCAAAAGTGAAGGTGATCGAGTCTGTTCCCGTGATTGACTTGCGCTCAGTGGTTTGGGGTGAGGACCCGGCTCAGCAGTGGGTTCTGCGTAATGTGGTAGACAATCGCTTTATTTCTGAGCCCACAAGCGACGTCGAAGACACCAGGCCCGAGTATCGGATTCCACAGTTCATTGCAGATTTGGCACGCAAGAGAAGGCTTCGCGGAATCCTTTACGATAGCACCCGGCCGTCTGCCTACAATAATCCTGAGGCGGTGGGGTACAACCTTGTCGTTTTTGATCCCTTCCCTGATCACGTCATTGAAGAAAACACGGTTGTTGCATTCGATGAACCCGATTATGATCCCTTCGGTTCGGAAGTCTGGAAGCTACTCCACCTACACACTCGCGGAACCCACTCATTCGAACCCCGCGAATGAGTGGGGCACCCGGCAAGAAGCTTGCGCTCTGCTCTCAGCCAGCCGCTTGTATTCCTCAACATCCAATATGCCCACCAATTCGCGCAGGTCTCCCTTGTAAAGGCTTCTTTCATCGATCGTTATGACATGGATTTCCCCTCCTCCCTCGCACATGACCCTTCGCCAGATTCTCGTGTAGGCACGATTGTCTTTATGGCCGCTGCGGTAAAATCGGTAGCAGATATTCGCGCAAATGTCGGCTACCTGTAGGCCGATGACCGACTTCGAGTCACAAAACACAGTGTGGTTGTGAAAAAGATCCCTGTAATCGTACAGTCCTTTATGCAGCATGTACTTCTTTTTGTAGGGATGATCAGGCGGCCACTGCTTGATGGTCATGATCGACGGCCGACTTGATTTCATGAGGTCAGCACGCAGCCATTCCTTCCAAAATTGAAGATGCTCGTCGCGCTGAATAAAACTCTTGTCAATCACGAATTCGATATTCTCAAATTCCTTGCTGAACTCAGGCTCGGCGAAGCGGACAATTCCATGTTGGAGCGTGTCGAAGATCGTCTGCAGGAGAACCACTACCCAGAGACAATTGGGGGTGCTCCGTTTTCTAAGCCATCCGCTCATCTGCCGGTAAAATTCGACTATCCTCTCGTTCTTGTTTGTTTCGCTGGTATATTTTGCACACATTTCTGACGTTAGACGAAATATCTCAGCCGACTGGTCACGCATTTTCTCGACATGAGATTCGGCGGTCACGCTTGTGTCGCCACCTACTACCGTCAACATGATCCCGCTCGACGGTGGCAGCACCTTCATTGCGAATGCTTCCGATTGGTTCGAAGTGAGATCGCTTCCCTTTAACTCCTGCCCGCTGTTTCCAATGATGCTTCGTTTCCACGCGACGAAGCGTTTCTCCAATCCTGGGAGTTCTGTATCGGGGACAGTAACGCCACAAAACAGAGATTTTCCCTTGTTTGCCCAAGAGAATGATCCTGAATCATCAATGAAATTCCACATGAACGTCTCGAACGATTCTATCATCTGTACGAACAAAAGGCGAAGCTGTATATGAACGCCGGGTGCCGGGTGCCGGGTGCCCACTCATTCGCGGGTTTCGAATGAGTGGGACTGCGAGGCGGAATACGTTATCCTGAGCGGCCATTCCTGACAATTCAGTTTTACCAAGCCCTCTTCGTCGCAAGCATACGTCCGGAAGCTGCTCCATTTCCACTCTTCGGGTTTTTCTGCCAGACATCGCTTCACCGGGTTCCGATGAATGTAGCGTAGCTTCTCGATCCGCTTTTCCGTACTGCACACATTGAAGTCGTAAAAACGCTTTTGCCAGATCGGGCCCGTGCGCATGCCGCCGTGGTGAATCAGTTTCGTGAATCGCTCTTTCACCACTTTCATCATTACAGAAGGATTTTCCACCTCCGGCTCAGTTATCAGAAGATGGAAATGTTCGGGCATTACCACGTAGCCGATTACGACGAAGCGATACTTTTGCCGGGCGCGCTCCAAGACACGCAGAAACAGGTCACGGCGCTCGCCGCTGTCAAGCTCCGGACGGCGCCGATAACAACTGCAGGTTATGAAGTGCAGGTCGTGCCCACCATACCAGCGCTCCAAACCTCTCGTCATGCCCCGAAAGTATCGGGGGCAGATCATTCCCGTCTGTGATGGGACGTACCGAAGGCTGTGACTCGCGGAACCCACTCATTCGAACCCCGCGAATGAGTGGGGCACCCAGCTCGGCAGTTTAGTGGTCTTCAAAAATCGCCGCCGGCACCTCCGCCCCCCGAAGCTCCCCCACCGAAGCGAACGTCTGCACTCGTTGGCTGCGGGCTTGGCGTTATTGACTGAGGTGTTACCAGGCCCAATACGGCGGAGCTGGCGTTCATCCACTGTTTGTCCTTTCCCGATAGGCGCGCGGCGGTAAAGCCGCCGCGAATTCCGCCCGGGCCACGAGCAAGCCAGCGTCGAATGAACAATGCAACGCCGGTCAACAGTATGCCCAGAAGCATCGGGTCCCAAGTATGCCGAGGCCAGCCGAGGTAAGGTTTATTGGAGACGAAGGTCAGGATGAAGGAAATCGCGCCCACCGCGATGACGAAGCGGTCCTTCTGCCGAATCCCGCGCGCGAGCACGACGGGCGGCAGGACCCAGACTAGCACCCACGTTGTCCAGTAGAACGGCCTCGCGAATTCAGAGGCGGCCGTGGTGCCGACGCCCCACCACTGCGGGCGCAGGTGCAACGACGAAAGCTGGAGGTTGATGGCCAGGTAGATGCCGAGCCAGAGGAACGCTTCAACGAGCGAGTAATCATCTTCGACGTAGTTGACATGGTGGCGGGAACGTAGCGCAGTTATACATACAAGCCCCGCTGCATAAAGCAAGGCTAAGATCACATGCTGCGCCGCGTGAGACGAGGTCCAGTGGCCTGGCAGAAAGAGGGCGAAGACCATTGCGGCGAGAAATGCATACCAGAGCCCGAAGCGGCGCCAGATCCAGAGCGAAAAGACACCGCCGACGGCGGGAACCAGGGATAGGACTGCGTCCGGCATAGGCGAATAAGGCCTGCCGCTGAAAAGAGCGAGTTGCATTCCCGCGCAAAGAAAACCAACCGAGCAGACGGCGAGCGCTTCCTCGATGCCATAACGATACAGATGGGCTTGGGAAACGGCGACTTCGGCGGCCGCGTAGCAGACGCCAGCGTAGATCAGGAGGAAAATGCCAACGGTTTGGTCCGATGACCCTGAAAGAAAAACCTTGAGGAATAGTGCGGCGAGGGCGCCCACGGTGATCAGGGTGAAGAGGAATAAGATCAGCCGCAGAAAAATGTTAGTGGTGCGCAGCTCAGAGACCGTTTCCTGTTCCAGACGCTGGTACTGCTCCTGAGTGATGAGGCCCTCGCCGGCCCAGTCCGCCAGGAGTTTGCGGGCCCGCAGAGTCTCTTCGCTCGATAAAGAGTAGAGTTTCATGCCGGCCTTCCGAAGCGGCGCGCGATCTGTACCAGCGCCACCACCATTGCAACTGCGGTAATGATGAAATAGCCGAGGAGAAGAATTTCGTCATTGATGCCGCGGATGAGTATCGAGCTAACACCTACGTAGCCGTAGACCGCGGAATAAGCAACGAAGGCAAACTGTCGGCGCGTCAGACCCCAGGCGAGAGACGCGCCACAGGCGAGAAGGAGTGCCAGAAACCATACCAGGTAGCCTTGCCGATTGAACACGCCCGAGAGCAATGCCCAAAACAAAACGTTGGCCACGATGTTCAGATACGTGCCGAGGAAATGCGGTTTTAGACCGCGCCGCTGGAGAAGCACCGCGCCGAGACCGACCAGGAGGCAATAGAGGAGGGCACATTGGCGATACGCCGCGTCCTGATGAGACGGCCAGTGCGAAATCGTCAACCCGAACCATCCGGCAAGTGACGACAAAGCGAGCGACAGCACGAAGCGGTTGTCGAAACGATAAGCGAGGAAGAAAAAGAAGACTGCCGTCGCCAAGAGATAGAAATCCCATTGTCCAGAGAGCAGGTGGAACCGGTTCTCCATGTAGGCGAGTTCTATGCACCAGACGAGGCTGCCCAGGTAAAGCACGTAGTCGAAGACCGCATTCGGTGCAGGCGTTTGCGAGAGGGACCAAGCGGGCGCGCGGGAAAAGCAGTACCAAAAACAGGCGGCGAGGATGGTGGAGAGAATGGCCAGGACGAGAACGTCACCGAGTTGTTGCGACCAAGTGGTGACAGTCCAGCCAAGTCCGGCAACAAACGCCAGCACACCAGCATAGAGAAGAATGTTCAGCTCAAGAAAAAGGGAGAAGGGTTCTCCACGGCAGAGGCTCGCCAAATGCGAGTGCTGCTCCGGCGATATCGCGCCTTGCTCCCTCCAGTGCTCTAAGCGGGCGAGGATGGTCATGGAGTCTCGTTCTGCTGGGACAGCGTATCCGTGGCCGGCATTAAATCCCGGTACCGCTGGTTGGGCCCATGAGTCTACTCATCGTACATTCCGATAAGCTCGCCGTGCTGAAAAATCTGCCAGTGGATGTGCCAAAATCGAGGTGGTTCACAAGTCCTATTTTGCGAGATCTAACCGGATTAGGAACGAGAAACGCATAAGCGTGCTCAAACGAATTCATGCCCGGTTTGTCGGCGATCCGGAGGTAATCCGGATGGGCACCAGGCGGATCAGTACTGGGAAGTCGGCTTCTAAGAAGCTAAAGTGGTTCCGAGTGGTCATCGGCCTTGTCACCCTAACCCGGTAGGTGCCCTGGTTAGCGTCGCGCCGGTGCTAGTAACATCGGTGCGGCGCGCTTGTTAGTGGCCCGGCTTCGAGGTCTTCTTCCTGTCCCAATACGGGCTTTTACACTTGCCGCAGCGTAGTGGCTTGGCGTCACTCCTGGACTGCCATTCGTGACCACATTGGCCGCAGATCCAGACTGTGATCGATTCTTTTCGCATTGGCATACACCAATAGTGCACACCTATGGTGCAAAATGTCAATCTTGAAAAACTGCTGTCAATGATCTGCAATCGATGGAACCTGTATCGCTATCGCCGGCTGGCAGCACAGGACCCTACAAAACGGCAGCGTAACTAGCCGAGTGCGAACCAAACTCATCGAGCGTTCGGAACTACGAAGGATCCGCGCAGCCGCGCCGGAGTACTTCGAAGAGGTTTGGAACAATCACCGGCAGGCCCCCGACGGCGATCCGCTTGCGCGCCAGTCTCGGGTAGTAGTAGACCATTGCCAGGAGTGCAAGAGGAGCGCGTACCGTGATCGATTCGTGACTATCCGATCGCAACAGACCACCACCAGACTACACAAACCGCAACGGTGTCCGTTTCTCTGTGTCGTCGGATGTGTCTGGAAAGGCAGGACTAATAAGGGATTAGGCCAGCTGGCCTGACGACGCCCGCACGCTTTTGAGTCCGCTGCGTCTGCCAGTTCCGCCATCCCGGCCAATCGGAAGGCTGTGATACAGCTTAGTTTAGCAGTTCTGCCTTTGCAACTCGGCTGAAAGGTGATGGCCGAGGTCTCATCACGGGGCTTGTCCTGGAGGGGCGACGTACTTTGTTCACACCTTCAGCAACGCAGTCGAAAAGCTGTCAGCAACTTGCACCTTAGTTGGGCTTCTCAAGGTATCTTCTGATACTCGATCCTGGCTTGTATCAGTACAGGAATGTCGGAGTCCGCGTCCTTCCAGAGGGCAAAAAAGTCCTGGTAGCTGCTGCGTGCCTTGATGGAGTCTCCTGCCAGGGCATAGGCCCGGCCGAGCTGAAGGCGCGCCAATACCGCCAACGGACAATTGACTGCAACCCCGCGCTGATCCAGAAACTTGCGGAATTCGGCGGCCGCTTCTTTGCCTTTTTTTAGCGACAAGTAGGCTGAGCCCCTTATATACACGGGGTAGAGCGACCCGCCCACCTCAAACTGGGGAAGCGGGGTGCCGAGTTCGTAGGGTTCGGTTGTCTGAAGAATATCGACGGCCTTCGACGGATTCCCGCGCGTGATCTCGATGGAAGCATAAATGGCAGGCAGCCAATAGTGATTGATGACCGTGTTGAGCGGAAAGCGCTCAGCCAGGTCGTCCGCCATATGTTTTGCCCGGTCGGTATCTCCGATACGAGCCAACGCCAGCGCCGCCAGAATACTTGCGTCCCGCGTGGGCGCGACAGCGAGAGCGGAAGCGATTGCCTGCCGGGAGGGCGCAATATTATCGAACTCCGCTTCACGTAACGCCGCATTCATTTGCCATGCCGCCGCGGTTTCTATGGAGTCATTGCGCCGGGCCGCCTCGGCCGCTCGCTTGGATAATTCCCGGGCAGCGTTGAGGTGTCCGTAGAAAGCTTCTGTATCGGATTCGAACGAAAGAAGAATGTCCTCCCCCGGTTTGCCACTTACGGCCACGATTTGCCGCTTCATCTCGGCGGTGTCGCTTTCAAGAAAGGCAACGCCATAGCGGTTGCCGTGCAAGAACGGATTGTCAACCTTGTGCTCTACCGCTTCCTTATACTTCGTCTTCGCATCGTCGAGGCGATCCAGGGCGGCATATAAACCTACGAGATTGGTGTAGGCAGCTGCGCTGCCGGGATTGAGACGAAGATCCTCAAGGCTGGCGGTAACCGCCTTTTCGTATTGTCCTAGGTAGCTGTAATCGACACCTAAGTTGCCGTAAGGTTCGCCGTTGCGCGGATAGGTCCGGGCCCACATCTCATACGCCTGGATGGCCTTCTCCAGTTCGCCCGTAACCAGCAGGTAGTAGGTGCCCGAAATGCGAAACCTTTCCAGCTCGCTAACTTTGTCCCGCAGGTCATAAGCCTTCTGCAGGTTCTGGCTGGCTAGACCAGGCTCCCTGAGGTTAGCGTAGGAAATTCCCAAGGCTGCGTATGCAGCGGAGAAGTCAGGGTCGAGTTCGATGGCGCGGTTAAAGAATGGAATCGCTGCCGCACTGCCCTGTTCCTGCAACGTCTTCCTGCCCTCGGAGAGCGCCTTCAGAGCTTCCAGGGACGAAGTGGTGGCTTGATCCAAAGGAGTGTCGAATTTCTCCACCGTGCTCAGCGACTCGCCGAGTTTTTCCCGCAGCTTGGTCGATGCCTCGCCCAACGCTTTTAAGACGTGTTCTTTGTTTTCCGCCGTTACCTGTTCCTGCGCCAGCGGATCGCCCGTCTTGCAGTTGACGGCATCGAGGCCGATTACATACTGCCTCCCCAGACTTGCAATGGTGCCTGCGATGTAGGCTTTTGCGCTCGCGCGCTGACAGAGATCACGCGCTACTTCCGGAGTCAGCTTGGTGCTACGGGGTTTTGCCATCAGCTTCAGAGTGGCGCGAATTCTCGCGTCCGACAGGATGTTCAGAAAGGGGGACTGCCCGAGTTGCACTGAAATCGCCTGCTTCAGGGTGTCATCGAAGACGGGATCTCCGGTTGTATTGTCGAAGTCGGCCAGCACCAGGGTGTCCTGGTCGTTCAGCTTAGGGGCACGGTGCGAGCGCCAGTACATGCCGCCCGCAAGGATGGCTGCGAGTAACAACAAGACTGACGTCCCCAGCTTCCACGAAAAAGCGCGCGGCCCTTTGGTGATCATCGCCTGAGAAGCGTTCTCTTTTGACGATGCAATCCGATTCTTGACATCGGACGGCCCGCTGCCAGCAGCCACCTGCTCAGCCGGCGTTTCATTGTCTGCGGCGACAACCACCGAGTGTTGCGATGAGTCGGTGTCGCGCTTAAGGCGGCGCAGTTCGGCCCTCATGTCAGAGGCGTTCTGGTATCGCAGGGTACGATCTTTCTCCAGTGCGCGGTTGATGATGTCTTCCAGTTTGGGAGGCAGGTCGGGGTTCAGTCGAACCGGCGCGACTGGAGCTTTGTGCAGGATGGCCTCAAACAACAAGGCGGAGGTGTCGCCGCGAAAGGGCGTTACTCCGGTTGCCATCTGATACAGCACCACGCCGAATGAGAAAAGATCGGTGCGTGCATCCAGCGGCTTGCCTCGCGCCTGCTCAGGAGACATATAGGCGAGCGTGCCCAGGGTGCTGCCGGGACTGGTGAGGTGCTCCTCACCCGTTCCGCTGATCGTGAGTCCCGATTGATCGGCGGAAGAACTGGTACGGACAACGGTTACTTTTGCCAAACCAAAATCAAGGATCTTGGCGTGGCCGTTCTCGGTCACGAAGATGTTGGCCGGCTTGATATCGCGATGAACGATCCCCTTGGAGTGGGCCGCATCCAATCCATCGGCGACCCCAATGGCGATGTCCAGCAGCCGCTCCATCTCCATGGGTCCTTTGTCGACCAGATGCTTGAGTGTCGTTCCGTCGAGAAACTCCATTACCAGGAATGCGCGACCGTCCTCTTCGCCAATGTCATAGAGGACGCAGATGTTGGGATGGTTCAGCGCCGAGGCGGCACGCGCCTCGCGGCGAAACCGTTCCAGGGCCTCGGGATCGCGTTCGACCTGCTCCGGAAGGAACTTGAGTGCGACCAGACGGCCCAGGCGGATGTCCTCGGCCTTATACACGACCCCCATTCCGCCGCCGCCGATTTTCTCGACGATGCGATAGTGCGAAATGGTCTGGCCCACCACCTGGGAGAGCTCCCTTCGTGCGCGATCCCTCAGCCTTTTGAGTCCGCTGCGTCTGCGAGTTCGGCCATCCCGGCCCAGCGCTTAGCCTGAAGAGAAAATTAGCTTAATTGACGATCCGCGGCTTTGCAACAACGGCCGAAAGCCTGGTCTAAGGGAGTCCCTGCTCCGAGCCTTTCTGCTGGCTTGCCACGTGCTCCCCCCTCTTTCCGCGCAGTGTTGAGCCAACAGTTGCACTTGCTCGGAATCGGCCAGTACCTCGGCTGATTTTGGGGGTTGAAAACGTCCAGAGAACAGGTATGTAACCACCACGCCGGCAGCGAAAAATGGATGTACGATCGCCAGTGGCGCCAGAGGAATCGCCCACTTCTTGCTTTTCAACAGTGACTCCACCACGCCGTGTGGCCTATGACTCCGTCCCACGCTGCCAGGAACTTGTTAAATTCCTGCAAGTTTTGGATGCCGCGGCACAAGAATATTGAGAATATCATCCTCTCTCTAAGCGAGTCTCCCATCTCTGACCGACGGCGGATGAATCCAGGGTGTCGAGCCGAGAGTGGAAAGCTGCGCTGTTCTGCGATATCAAAGAAAGAAAGGCCGGAAACTGCAGTCCGTGGTACTCTGCTTTCGAGTAGGACTGGCCGCTCATGACCCGACGCCTCATCGTCTTACTTACCGTCTCGCTCCTGCTCTGCCTTCCCGTTGGCCTGCTGGCGCAGAATGCCAAGCCGGCTCCCGACAATCCCGACCTGACCGCTGCTGACCGGCTTTACAAAGCGGGCAAGTTCGCGGAGGCGGCGGAAAAGTATCAAGCTCTTCTGAAGATCGACGCCAAGCTGGTGGCGGCAGAGGCTGGGCTCATCGAGGCATTACTGCGCGAGCAGAAGATCGATGAGGCTTCCGCCGAGGCGGTCAAGGCGCTGGGCGCTCAACCCAATTCGGCGGCGCTATTGGCGGCGACGGGTGACGTGCAGTTTCGCCTGGCCGAAATGACTGAAGCGGAGACGTCGTACCACAAAGCGCTGCAAATCGACTCTCGAGAACTCCGCGCCTATCTTGGCCTGGCTCGTCTCTACCGCGCATACTCGCTCTATCGCCGTGCCTACGATTCCATGAAGGCCGCGTATCAGATTGCTCCCAACGATCCGGAAGTGCAGCGCTTATGGTTCAACAGGCTTTCGCGCCGCGAGCGCTTGGCAGCCATCGAAGCGTATCTCGCAGGTCCGCATCCGGACGATCCGGAACAAACCGAGTTACTGCAACACTATCTCGAATTCCTCAAGGCCACCGTTGACAAACCCGTGCACGCCTGCCGGTTGGTCAGCAAGGTGGAGCAAACCGACACCAAGCTGCAACGGATGTTACGCGACCCGCGACACATCCTTGGCTATGGGCTGGCGGTCAAGCTGAACGACCGCAACAGCCGCCTGCTGCTGGATACCGGCGCCAGCGGAATCCTCATCGGCCGTAAAGGCGCGGAGAAGGCCGGTCTGACACGAATCTCCGACATCCGTTTTGGCGGAATCGGCGACAAGGGCTTGCAGAGTGGATACCTGGCAGTAGCCGACCACATTCGAATCGGGGAACTGGAGTTTGCAAACTGTGTAGTCACCGTCACCGATCGGGCGTCCGTCATCGACGAAGATGGCCTGATCGGCGCGAATGTTTTTGGCTCCTATTTGATCGACATCGACTTTCCGGCGGAGAAGCTGAGACTGTCGCCGCTTCCCAAGCGGCCGGCTGAGACGGTTGGGCCCACGGCCCTCAACAGCGAAGGCGAGTCACGCTCGAACTCCGACGATACCACCGAAGGCCCCAGCGATCAGAAGGCGGAATCAACCGGCGACGCCAGCAAAACCGCCAGAGTCGCCCCCGCGCCTCGCCTTCCCAAAGACCGCTACATCGCTCCCGAGATGAAAAGCTGGACTCCTGTCTTTCACTTCGGCCATCAGCTCCTGATCCGAACTGCGGTCAATGACTCGAAGCCGATGCTGTTTCTGATCGATACAGGCTCGGCGACCAACCTTCTTTCCACCAGGGCTGGGCGCGAGGTCACTAAGATCAACTCCGAAGCCAGGTTGCAGGTAAAGGGACTCAGCGGGCCAGTGGCCAACGTTTACAGTGCTGACAAAGCAACGCTTCAATTTAGCCACTTCGCCCAGAAGAACCAGGATGTCGTGACTTTCGATCTCTCCAAGATCAGCAAGAACACGGGCACCGAGGTGTCCGGCATTCTGGGATTTCAACTCCTGCGGATGTTGCAAGTCAAGATTGACTATCGCGACGGACTGGTTGACTTCGCCTACGACCCCAGCCGCTCGCATTGACGAAAAACCGCCGATTCGGGCCCTCCGAGGCTTAACGCGGACTTAGGCGAATCGGGAGACCGGGAGGCGCCGATGAATTACATGCTGTGTCGCAATCGCGTGGCGGACTTCTCGCGCTGGAAGGCCGTGTTCGCTTCTCACCAGGCAGCCCACCAGCAAGCCGGGCTTCGGCTGCTTCATATCTGGCGCAGCCTCGAGGAACCCAACAACGTCTTCTTCCTGTTCGAAGTTGCCAGCATGGACAAGGCGCGGGAGTTCATCAGTAATCCGGAGGCCGCTCAAGCTGGAGAAGCTTCAGGCGTTATCGATGGCGAGTACCATTTCGTTGCAGATGCCGGCGGCTACTAGGCAAAAAACAGTTGTCAGTAGCCAGTAGTCAGTAAAAAGCAGATCCCTCGCGGGCTGAACTTTACCCCAACGAGCCCGCCACGGCGGGGCCAGTTGGTGAAGGGCGAAGTGGTCACCCAGACCACGGGCAGCCTGTTGTTTCATTGCTTCTATATTGCGGCGCCCACGCTCAACTACAGGTTCGAGTTGTTCAACATCTCGCACAGCGTCAATTTCTACCCGTTGGTGATGAGGTATCTGAACAACACTGTCTCGGTCGCATCGGAGGACGCATTCAGAGAGAAGCTGAAGGAAATCCTTGCATCGCAGCACACCCTCAACGTGGTGCACTCCATCCTTGCGCAGGTCCGCTCCTGACCACGCAACAGAAGGTTGAGTGGGGTGTGTTGCGGCACGTCTGAAGCCGTGGCCTTTCAAATCACATCCGCGCACGGAGTTTTTTCACAAGTATTTCAGCGCGCATACCAAAGCGCTGCGCCCTCCCACCCTTTCGCCAAAGGCGGGCGAAAGGATGGGGCACCCCGGCGCGAAAGGATGGGGCACCCGCGAAAGGGCGGAAAGGCGTCATCCGTCCCCCTGATGACCCTTCCTTCCGCATGTTAAACTTGCTAGTTTGCCCACCGCTTCTTATTCATACTGGGCTGACGCTGCGCCGCGTTGTTGGCGGCCCCAAGAGCCATCCTCATGCCGAATACCATGATTGCTGTCGTTAAGCCCACGTCCGCGCCGGGCATCGAAATCCGCGAAGTCCCCAAACCACAATTTGGCCTGACCGATGTGCTGGTCAAGGTCAAGATGGCGTCCATCTGCGGCACCGACCTGCACATTTACCAATGGGACCAGTGGGCGCAGCGCCGCATTCATCCGCCGCTGATTCCCGGCCACGAGTTCTGCGGCACGGTCGAAGCCGTGGGCGACGAAGTGACCAGCGTCAAGCCCGGCGACTTCGTCTCCGCCGAAATGCACGTGGCCTGCGGCAAGTGCCTGCAATGCCGCACCGGCGAGGCGCATATCTGCCAGCATGTGAAGATCATCGGGGTGGACACCAACGGCGCCTTCGCCGAGTACGTGGTGATCCCCGAGTCGAACATCTGGAAGCTCGACCCTTCCATCCTGCCGGAGTACGCCTCCATCCTCGACCCGCTGGGCAACGCGGTACACACCGTGCTGGCGGGCGACATCGCCGCCAAAAGCGTGGCCATCAGCGGGTGCGGCCCGATCGGGCTGTTCGCCATCGCGGTGGCGCGCGCCTGCGGAGCGACGCAGATTTACGCGCTGGAAGTGAACGAACATCGCCGCAAGATCGCCAAACAGATGAAGCCCGACTTCGTCCTCGACCCCACCACGGACGACGTGTACCAGATCGTGATGGACAATACCGGCGGTACCGGCGTGGACGTCGTGCTGGAAATGGCCGGGCGCACCGAGGCGATTCGAACAGGATTCAAGATCCTGCGTCTGGGTGGCCGCATGTCGCTGCTGGGAATTCCCTCCCGGCCTGTCGAACTGAATCTCGCCGAAGAAGTGATCTTCAAAGGCGCGACCGTGCAAGGCATCAACGGCCGCCGCATGTACCAGACCTGGTATCAGATGACCGCGCTGCTGAAGGCCAACAAGCTCGACCTGCATCCCGTGATCACCGACCGCATCGCGATGAAGGATTTCGCGCAAGGCATGGAGCGGCTGAAGACCGGCGAAGCCAGCAAAATTCTGGTGTATCCCAACGGGACGAAATAGGGCACATCACTTTTTTCGGAGCGCTGAAGCGCTCCTTCCCCCGCATAAATGCGGGGGCTCCCACCAAAAAGTACACCCCTTGGGTTTCGCGCAGCATGTTTCCGCGGCCCGCCGCGGCGGGCATGCACCACCCATGGCCAATCCATCAGAGGTGAAAATGCTTTAGGCGGGCGACGCCTTAGAACGCTCCGCCACCACCGCCGCCGAAGCCGCCGCCGCTGAAGCCTCCGCCACCGAAGCCGCCGCCGAATCCCGAGCCGCCGCTGCTGGCGCGGGGAGCGGCCACGAAAGCCTGGTGGGCATCCATTGCCATGGCGTGCATGGAGCCGGCGAAGAAGATGGGATTGAACCCCACATACGGCGTCGGTCCCACATACCAGGTGGGCTGGTTCTGGGTGATCCCCTGGAAGGCCTTGGCCCAGCGGTTCTCGATGCCCAGCGCCATGGCGTACGGCAGAAATTTCTCGAAGGTATCGGGCGGCATGCGCTGGAGGCGATCGGCGTCTACGCGGTTGATGAACTCCTGGAAGCCGAGGATCTCAACCTTGGTGTGCACGCCCTTCAGCGATTTCGCGCTCATGATGCGCGCGAACAGGAAGACGATGATCACCGCCAGGATACCGGCGGCAATCAGCAGGCCGGGCGAATCCAGCATCGAGCCCCAGCCCAGCAGCTGGGCCAGCACGAAGGGCGCCGCGGTGAACAAGATTCCGGCCAGCACATAAGCGTGCGCCGATTCAGGATCGACCGAGTACATTCCCTTGTCCTTCAGCTCCGCGAGAATGTCGTTCTTCATGGTGGGGATGACGACGTAAAACTGGTTCTTCAGGTCCGACAGGCGCACCTGGGTGGCGCCGCCACTGAACATGTGGTTCAGCATCAAGCGCTCGTGGGGTTGGAGCGAGCTCCAGGTGTCGGGCGGCTTCAGCGCGTGGAAGGTGTAATCGCGATGAGTGAATAGCAGGACCTTGGATTCGGTCTCCTCGATCTTGAGATAGCCCTTCACGGCCAGGTCCACCAGGGTTGAGGTGATGTCGCGAGGACGGACTTCATCATCGATGAGAGTGCCAACTTCGGCAGGCGTCATGTCTTTGGGCGGTTCGTACATGGGCGCGACCGAGATGTCCGGGTGGGGATCGCGGCCTTTGGTCCACCAGAAGAAGAACATCACGATGAACGCCCACAGTGGCAGCAGCACAATGGGATTGCTGCGCAGAAACCACATCGCCTGGGTGCCTTTGCTGGGCTGCGTCAGCACGCCTTTGCTGATGTAAACGTCGGCCGTCAGCCCGTCACGCATGGAGAGCGGATTGTTGGCTTCGACCACCACCGTGTTGTTGCGGACCTCGGCGGTGGCGTCCTGCTCCTGCGATCCGTAGGCGCCGGTGAAGGCCTGGGCGCGCAAATTGCCGGCGGCATTTCCCGGGAAAGTAATCGACGCCGCGGAGCTGTCAATCGGTACCGGCCAGTCGTTGCCGGTCACGTTCCAGTAAAGCTCGTCGTGACCGTCGAACCAGCGCACCGCATTGGTCACCTTGTAGGTGATGATCACACTGCGCGTGGTGTCTGCCGCGTCGGGAATGTAGATCTTGAGATGGCGGTTGCCGTGCTGGGTGCTGGAGTCGTACTTCAGACTGTGGCCGCTGCTGCCATCGAGGACGCTGGTGACCTTGAGGAACAGGGTGTAGTTGGTGCCGCCCGGACCCGGGTATTCGATGGGAATGTCGCGATAGATGCCGTGATATTTGCCGATGAAGACGAGGGTGATGTGCTCGTTGACGGTGGTCTCCCCATCGGAGGCAACGTAGATGTGGCTTTCGAAGCGAGCAATGTGCCAGTCGCGGGCCGAGGCGGGGAGGACGAGGGCGAGGCAGAACAGCAGCGCGAGGATGAAGCGACGGGCCCCAATCTCACATCTGTCCGCGTTGCAACAGAAATTATTCATTGAAGGCAAAGCCGTCATAGTGCGTTCCGCGAAAAGCGAACGGCGAAAAGCGAAAAGCGGTTTTCAGAACTTCACCGCAACTGGTTCGCGCTGCGCCGGTTCGGTGATGTCGAAGAACTGCTTCTGCTGGACGTGGAACATGCCGGCCACGAGGTTGGTGGGGAAGGTCTGGATCTTGGTGTTCAGGTCGCGCACCACCGCGTTGTAATAACGGCGCGCATTCTGGATGGCATCTTCCAGTCCGCTCAGCGAACCTTGCAGCGACTGGAACTGCTCCGAGGCGCGCAGTTGCGGATAAGCCTCGGCCACCGCGAGCAGTCCACGCAAGGCGTAGGTGAGCTGTCCCTCGGCCTCGCTCTTCTCCGCCGGAGTGCTGGCAGCCATGGCCACGCTGCGAAACTTGGCAACGTTCTCGAAGGTGCCCTTTTCGTGCGCGGCGTAGCCCTTCACGGTTTCGACCAGGTTGGGGATAAGGTCGTAGCGGCGCTTCAGTTGCACATCAATATCGGCCCAGGCGTTGTCGGCGCGGACCCTCAACTGCACCAGACTGTTGTAAATGCCGATCAGCGTGAAGGCGATGACGGCCAGTATGACAATAACGATGATGATAGGAATCATGCCATTTTCCTCCCGGCGGAGCTTCGCAGCAAGCACTGTTCTTGCGTTTGCGGGGGTAAAAGTTCGACAGCAGGGGACAAGCGGAAGTTATCACACGGCGGAAGGCGGAGGCAATTCGCGGGCGGCGCCGGACCGGGGTGCGATGCGACGAGCAGCCAGCTCCGATTCGAGGTTGTGGGTCATTTTGATTTCCACAGGTACGCGACAACAACGACAAGAGCCCAAACCAGAATGAGCCAGAAGGCAAGTTGGGCAAAAAACGCAGGTAGCTGCGCGGGAAGAGTTCCCCATACATGCTACTGACTGCATCGGAGCCGCGCCTCCACCACACAAGTTTGTCCCTTGAGGGCTCCCTCTTGGTGAGGCGGATTCTCATGGCGATGTTGCTGTAAAAACTCAGGATGACCGTCAGAACTAGAATCGAGAAGACGATTGCGAACATGTGGGTAGCTGGCATTTTCTCCGAGTGCTTTCAGAATAAGCCCTTTGTCAATCGCCTGCGCAGCGAATCGCCGGCGCAGCCTCCTGTGAAAATCAAACCGAACCACTACCGAAGTGCCTCGCCTGCAAACCGGACCCCGCTCGTCGGGATAGAATATCCCTTCGCACCCGGAGACCTTCATGGCAACCACGACCACTCGCACCAATCCGCTGTCTTACCTCACCGACCAACTGAACGAACTGAAGCAGAAGGGCACCTACTTCAAGCTGCGGGTGCTCGACGACGAGCAGGCGCCGGTGTGCACCTTCGACGGCAAGAAGGTCATCAACATCGCCTCCAACAATTACCTGGGCTTGACGACGCATCCCAAACTGCGCGAAGCCGCCCTTGAAGCCACGAAGAAGTACGGCGTCGGCTCGGGCGCGGTGCGCACCGTTGCCGGCACCATGAAAATCCACATGGAGCTGGAGGAGAGGATTGCGCGCTTCAAGAATGTGGAAGCCTGCGTGGTTTTCCAGTCGGGCTTTACGGCGAATGCGGGCACGGTGTCGGCGCTGCTGGGCAAAGACGATTTCATCGTCTCGGACGAGTTGAACCACGCCAGCATCATCGACGGTGCGCGCCTGTCGCGCTCCAAAATCAAGGTCTTCCGCCACAAGGACACCGCCCACGCCGAAGAGCTGCTGCACGAAATCAAGGACGAACCCGGCCGCAAGCTGGTCATCACCGACGGCGTGTTCTCCATGGATGGCGACATTGGCGCGCTGCCGCAACTGACCGAGCTGGCCGAGAAATACGGCGCCATCATGATGGTGGACGACGCCCACTCCTCCGGCGTGCTGGGCCGCAACGGGCGCGGCACCGTCGATCACTTCAAACTTGACGGCCGCGTGGATGTGCAGGTGGGCACACTGTCGAAAGCCATTGGCGCGCTGGGCGGTTATGTCTGCGGCACGCGCGACCTCATCGAGTTCCTCTACCATCGCGGGCGGCCGTTCCTGTTCTCGACGTCGCATCCGCCGTCGGTCGCGGCCACCTGCATCGCTGCCTTCGACGTGCTGGAGCAGGAGCCCGAACGCATCGAGCAGCTCTGGGAGAACACGCGCTACTGGAAGAAGGAGCTGGGCGGACTCGGCTTCAACATCGGCGGGGTGAACACGCCGGCCAGCGAGACGCCGATCACGCCCATCATCGTGGGCGACGGCCGCTTGACCATGGACTTCTCGCGCGAACTGTTCAAAGAGGGCGTGATGGGCACGGGCATCGCGTTCCCCACGGTGCCTGAAGGCAAGGCGCGCATCCGCACCATCATGACCGCGACCCACACGAAAGAACAGCTCGACCAGGCGCTCGGCACGCTGAAGCGCGTCGGGAAGAAGATGGGGATACTGGGGTGATGGTGGGCTTTTGGTGGGAGCCCCCTGCTTCAGCAGGGGGAGCTGGACTTTAGTCCAGCGAAAGAGTTCGTTCTTTAAGATCGGCTTTAGCCGCGGGATTTCCCGAAGGCCAGCGCTAAAGCGCATGATCAAAGTCGAATCTCTTCCGGAGCGCTGAAGCGCTCCTTCCCCCGCATAAATGCGGGGGCTCCCACCCGAGAAGTACATTCCAATGAGCCATGCTCTAAGTTTTTTCGCATCCTGGTTAGCCGTGGCGCAATCTCGGCATTCACATCACCTGAGGCTGGCAGCCTCCAACGGCGCTGCTAAAGCTGCGCCCCTTCAAAACTCGAAACTCGGCGGCACCAATCTTCGCTGGAATTGGTGGACTCTTGTCCCGCTGACGTTCGTTGCGGCCGTGGTTGCGGCTCCCTATTTCTTGACGCACGGTTTGCTGGCAATGGGGCTGGCGCTGGAGCGCGGCTTTGCCATCGTCTGCCACCAGCGGCCGGAGCGCTCCTTCTGGATTTTCGGCGCCGAGATGGCTGTCTGCTCGCGCTGTCTGGGAATCTATCTGGGAGCGGCGGCGGGACTCCTTCTCCAAACCTCGCGCAGGACCGCGTTGCGCCTGCTCGTCGCCGCGGCCGCATTCAATCTTTTGGACGCGATGACGGAACTGACTGGCCTGCACGGCAACTGGCTGGTCATCCGATTTGCCTTGGGATTGCTGCTGGGCGCCACAGGCGCGTTGCTGATTTCATCCTCGGTTAGCCGAGCGGAGATTCCCGGTTGATGTGCCGTCCCTGACGGGACTCAGCTGCATTACAACGCTTACCCAGGACTTACGTCCTGGGCTACGATTGTGACGCCCTTCGGGCTGATGATTACCCTATGGCGCCGTTCCGCCACGGCTCCCGCTCTGTTCGCCCGGCGCGGGAGCGAACAGTTGCAAATTCTCCTTCTTCCAGCGCATGGCGTCATAGATTCGGTTGTAACCGCTGGGATGGTCGAAGAAGATGTACTCCTCCACCGGGCCCGGATGCATCTTGCGATACTCGCCCAGGTGAATGGCGGCCTGCGCAAATCCATCGGGAAGACGGCTGGCATTCAGTCCGTACATGTCGGCTTCGTGCTCCGCAGTGCGAATGTGAGTGTTGAGCAGCGGCGTGGTGACGAATCCCAAGATGGATATCAACAGGATCACTAGCGGCACCACCGCGGTGTCGCCGATGCCACGGATTTGCCACCTCTCCCCCCAGCGTTGCAGGCACCACCCCAGCGACCAGCGCAATAGCGCAAAGCTCACCACGATCAGCACGGAGAAAAACAGCATGTCTTTAGGAATGTGGTTGAGCACATAGTGCCCCATCTCGTGGCCCATCACCGACTGGATTTCTTCCGGCGAACCACGGCGCAGCAGGTTGTCATTCAAGGTGACGCGCATGGTCTGGCCGAAGCCGCTGACGTTGGCGCTCATGCGCGTCGTCTGCTTCGAAGCGTCCATCTCCCAGACATCTTTCGCGGGGATTCCATTCGCCCGCGCCAGGCTCAGGATGGGCGCCGTCACCTTGGGATCGTCCAGGCGAGTGACCTTGTTAAAGATGGGCACGATGAAGACCGGCACGATCATCACTGAGAAGATCATGAATACCGAAGTCACGATCGCTCCCCAGATCCACCAGGTGCGCGGCAGGCGGCGCACGATTCCGAACAGGGCCATCAGCAGGATTCCGCCCAGCACAATACCGATCATCAGGCCCTTGGTCTGGTCCCATGCCCACGGGCCGAAGGTCTGCGTGGCCAGTCCATACTTATGTTCGCGAATGTATCCCTCATAGATCGCCAGCGGCGCACCCAGAACGAAAGTGATCACCGAATACTCAACCCAGTAGAGAAAGGTCTGGAGCGGCTTGAAGCGGGTGATGCGTTCCGCCAGGTTGCGCATGGCCGCCGACCAGCGAAGGTTCAGCAGCACCAGCGCGATCACCGCGCCGTAGAGGAAGTCCCACAGGGTGAGCCAATAGCCTCCCTCGAAATAGGCGTCGCTGCGGGCCCGCGCGCTGGCCGGTATGCGCGCCATGTAGGCGTCGGTGGCCGCCTCCACGCTGAAGTTGGGGGAAGGCTGCGCTTCGGGCGGCACCGTCGTGATCGAAGGCATTTCGTTGGCCGCATTGCTGCCGCCCGGCGGCGCCGATTGCGCCGAGGCGATGCCCAAGCCCAGGCAAAACACAAGAAAGATAAGGAGGAACCAGGCGCAAGCCGCCCGTATGCCGGAGAACATAAGAAAAGTCACCTCGTGGGAGAGTCGAAAGGAGTATATACGGGCGCGGGCGGGGGTTAGTTTCAAGTGGAATCGCGCGTGGTTCCTGAGCAGAAATCTGCGGTAAGTAGCTGATGCAAAAGGATGAAGCTAACTGTTGACCGGCAACATCTAAGTTAAAGAGGGACAAAGAAAGATGCCCCGAATTGTGGCGCGAGTCAGTTCGGATGATTACTGGTGTTTTGTGGCTCGCGAAATAAGTCTTGGTTGGCGGCCGGGCTTATGATAAACTTTATAAGTTTCTACGCATGTTAGGTACTGCTGTACCGTTCCCGCCGTGGTGTGCATGGAAGAAGCGCGCCCCTCAACTGGCGCCTTTTAAGAGGAAACTCCGCTTTGGCTCTTGAAGATAAGTTCGACGACATCAAAAAATTGATCGATGCGGGAAAAGAAAAGGGTTACCTCACGTACAACGAGGTCAACGACCTGATCCCGCACGACCTGCATTCGCCCGACGACCTTGAGGACCTGCTGACCACCATCGGCACGCAAGGCATTGATGTGCTCGAAGGTCCGAAGATCCCCGGCTCTCTCGACAAGAAATTCGATACCGAACTGGAAGCGGGCGAGGACGTTGAACTCGACCTTACCCCCGGCGCGCTGGAAAAAACCAACGACCCGGTGCGCATGTACCTGCGCGAGATGGGCACGGTCCCGCTGCTGACCCGCGAAGGCGAAGTCGAGATCGCCAAGCGCATCGAGCGCGGACAGTTGCGGGTGTTGAAAGCGCTGTCGCGCTCTGCCATCGTGATTCGCGAGATCGTTGCCATTGGTGAGGACCTGAAGCGCGGTGTGCGCTCCATCAAGGAAATCGTGCTCTTCGACGAAGAGGAGATCACGGAAGAAGTGGTCCTCAACCGTCTGAAGGACATCACCGGCAGGATCGACGAACTGGCGAAGCACTACAAGAAGTCGGTCCAGCTCATCGAAAAGCTGGATGGGATTCCGCAGAAGAAACGGCCGAAGGAATACCGCCGCTACCTTTGGGCGCTGGGACGCCAGCAGGTTGCGGTATCGCAAGTCATCCGCAAGCTGGGCTTTACCAACAACGAGCGTAAGCGCCTGATCGACCGGGTCAACAAGACCGTCGACAGCATGCGCGGGCTCGACAAGCAGGCGGTGAATTTCGAAAAGCGCGCCGATCAATCACGCGCCGAGGATACCAGGAAGGAACTGCGCAGGCAGGTGCGGCAGATTCGCGCCGACCTGGAGCGCATGGAGCACGACGCCGGCGCCAACTTCGCCGAACTGAAGCGCACCCAGCGCGAAATCGTGCAGGGCGACGTGGATGCCGAGTACGCCAAGCGGGAGCTGATCGAAGCCAACCTGCGGCTGGTGGTCTCCATCGCCAAGAAGTACACCAATCGCGGCTTGCAATTCCTCGACCTGATTCAGGAGGGCAACATCGGCCTGATGAAGGCGGTGGACAAGTTCGAATACCGCCGCGGCTACAAGTTCTCGACCTATGCGACGTGGTGGATCCGCCAGGCCATCACTCGCGCCATCGCCGACCAGGCGCGCACCATCCGCATTCCGGTGCACATGATCGAGACCATCAACAAGCTGATCCGCACCTCGCGGCAACTGGTGCAGGAACTGGGCCGCGAGCCCACCTCGGAAGAGATCGCCAAGCGCATGGACATTCCGGTGGCCAAGGTGCGCAAGGTGCTCAAGATCGCGCAGGAACCGATCTCGCTGGAGACGCCCATCGGCGAAGAAGAAGATTCGCATCTCGGCGACTTCATCGAAGACCGCGCCGTGGTTTCGCCGGCGGAAGCGGTGATCAACGTCAACCTCAAGGAGCAGACGGCGCAGGTGCTGCGCACGCTCACGCCTCGCGAGGAGAAGGTAATCAAAATGCGCTTCGGCCTGGAGGACGGCTCCGAGCACACGCTGGAAGAAGTGGGCCAGTCGTTCGCGGTCACCCGCGAACGCATCCGCCAAATCGAGGCCAAAGCGCTGCGCAAGCTGCGCCATCCTTCGCGCTCGCGCAAGCTGCGGGCATTTATGGACGGGGTACACGACTAGCAGTTGCCAGTAGCCAGTTGTCAGTTGTCAGTGAGCGGGGCGCGGTGAGCGCCCCGTTTTATTGCGCTGCTGTGGAAGGTGTGAGTTCGGCACTGCGGGACGAAACTCGACTAGTTAGGAATTTTCTGGGGTTACGATCAGGTTCAGGAGTGACGCACCCAATTCTCGCGAGGAAGGTCTTTGATCTGCGCGAACTCCTTTTCATTGTCGGTGACCATGGTGCAACCAAGAGCCATGGCTTGCGCGGCGATAAGCAAGTCATTGGCGCCGATCAGCCTGCCAGCCTTTTCAAGTCGGGCGCGCAAAAGCCCGTACTGGGCATCGGCGGGTGCCTCTAGAGGGAGGACCTCAAGCGCACCGAGCACCGCCTGAAGCTGCGCCGTGAGGCGGGGCGATTGTTTCTTTGCGGCACCGTAACGCAGTTCCGCGGCAACGACGATGCTGGTGCAGACTTGCGCTTCTCCAACCTTACGGATGTGTTCCGCCACGCGGCCCTGCGGGTTGCGGACTAGGTCGGAAACGACGTTAGTGTCTAGGAGGTAGCGCATCAGAGGTCAACCGGATTGAGAGGCAGATCGGAAATGGACGGAAAATCCTCATCGAGTTTCTTCAGGGTGGCTAGCACGGCTAGCAGCGATTGGGGCGGTGTGGGCTCGATGATCAGCCGGCTGCCTTCTTTGCGCAAAATGGCATCCTCGCCAGGAAGTTCGAACTCACGGGGAATCCGGACTGCCTGGTTTCTGCCATTCTTGAAAATCTTCACGTGTCGCTCAACAATCATTTCTACTTCCCCCTATGGCATATGCCTTAGCATATGCCAATATGGTTTGTAGTGCAACGTTCTGGCGCGATTTTTCCGGGCAGCAAAGCAGGCAATGCTCGATTTGTCGAGACTCTGTACATTCCATGAATCGGTGCAGCCCCGAATATCTCCCAGGTCTTCGAACCTCGCGAGACCATTCGACAAGCTCAGGGCAGGCTCTGGGGCACCCGGCATTACGCCTTCCGCGAGATGGGTGTGGTGGAGATTGGGTCGGAGTGGACGGGAAGAGATCGCGAGCTCAAAGTGACGGGTGGTCAGCCCCGCGTGTTCCTCTGCCCGGGGTTAGGCCGAGGCCCAGAGCCTGCCCTGAGCCCGCCCTGAGCGCAGTCGAAGGGGTTAGCGTCCAAACGATGGACGCGAACCTGGGGCACCAGGCCTTCACAGAATTTTGCCTCCAGGTAGAGTCAGTAGCTTTCCACCTCGCGTCTCTCATCATCGTTTTGACATGGTTATGTCGCCATGTCTCGCATGAACTCGCGCGTCGCGAATGATTCCGCCCGGTGTCCGGTGCTGGGTGCCCCGTCCTTCCCGCTTCAGCGGGAAGGTGGGCCCGCGACCGACACGCTCTGGGCCCATCCTCTCGCCTGAAGGCGAGAAGGGTGGGGCACCCAGATCAGAAAGGGTGGGCCACCCGCCATCGCTGCAACTGTTTTGTTGTGCTCTCCGACGACGGACTGTCCCCCTCGTCATCACATCATCTTGAGGTGGTCCGCAAACGCGCCCTTGACCGAGAAGATCAACTCAAAACTGACCTTGTCACCTTTATTCAGGGGCTTGCCGTCAATCTGTGTCGATTTCGCCAGGATCACCGGACCAATGTCACGCTGAAGTAGCAGGAAACTCGGCTTTGCAAGCTGAACGACTCCTTCGAATCGCCTGCGCTTCTTCAGGTCATTGGGGTCCATTGGTCGATATTGTGGGCGCCTCACTTCGTCGTCGCCAAACCCTTGATCTTTAGCTTTGTCCCACAAAGCGTTGGCTTCACCGTACTTCTCATCCACGTAAAGCAGGCCACCATACAGGCCGACAAACGCCGGTTCGCTCTCCCCATCCAATTTGCACTGCCCCAAAGTGGCTGCGCACTTGCTGATCGGCTCACCAGCATCGAGCATCGCTCGCGTGTATTCTAGATACGCCTCCACGTTGTTAAAGTCGGTTCTGATGACAGGCTCTAACACCTCCATCGCTTTTTGCGGATTTCCTTCCGTCCGCAGCATCCGTCCGAGGAGGTACCTGCCGACTTTACTGGCGGAATTGTTAGCTACTTCCTCTCTGAGCTTCGCCAGTTGGGCGGGTTTGTTACCAAGTTCCTTCTGTATCTCAGCCGAAATGATCAAAAGGGATGTTCTCTCGCTGACAACCTTTAGCCCATCCGCCACGACTCCTTCAGCTTTTTGGAGATATTCGTTAGCTTCCTCAACCGAGATTTTCGGCCTGCGCGACCAATGCAAATACAGATCCGCTAACCCTGAATGACCATACTGATCACGCTCTTTTAGCATCATGCAGAACTGAAATTCTTTTTCGCTCTGCAAAAGCCATTTTCTTGCGATATCTGTATTGGGTTCAGTGACCGCCAAGGCAGCCAAGATAAGTCCACGGGTGTGACGCAACGAACGTATTGACTTCGTTCGGTCCTTGGCTATCGCAGCGTCAATTTCGTTCAAAGCGAGCGTGTACTTTTCAGCTCGTAGCAGCATTCGCGCAAAATGCTGAAGCACGAATACATTTCCCGGGTCTTTACGTGTCGCCGTCTCGAAGAATTTCGTCTTTCCTTCCAGAGTGCGAAAGGTATCCACGATCTCGTCAGAACGAATGAAGAGGTCGAAAGCGTCTTTATCAAGACGAAATGTGAAGTTGAGTTTCTCAATCGCTTTCTGCAGTAATTGCTCTCTTAGCTCATGGGTCCCACATTTCTTCCAAACAATCTCGGCGATAATGCGATGACGAGCCCGCAGTGTATATTCCCCGCTGCCAATCCTTATCTCGATTTCATCGATCAGCCCTTCCAGTGAAGGACCTATCTCTGCATACAGCTTCTGCAATTCCACATTCAGAACGCTTTCGCACACTCGATCACGAATCACGACGCCGTGCTGATAAAAACAACACACCAGCGAGTACATCTGTTTGGCAAGTGAGCCCGCTTTGCCGGGATCAATGCCAAGATACTCACTTTCGATGATCGCATCGAAACCAACGCCTGCGCCGGCAGTAGCTTCACGCATTGTTACGAGAAGCTGCTTTTCATGTTTGTTTTTCACAATGCTGAACTGATATGCCCGGTCAAGCTCCTTCAATTCACCCAGAGCATTTTCTGCACCGAGAAAATCGAGTAATCGATTGATCTCTCCATCTGATAAGGGCTCGATTTCGAACGTCTCCCCCGGCTTGAAAAGCCTTCCGGCAAGCCATTCATTTCGACGTTCCCCCATGATAAAGAGACAGTTGTAGTCGGTCCTTCTCTGCTCGGTCAGGGCGGTGTGGATGTCTGCTGCATGCTCGCGCGCCTGATCGATAATGAAATAAGCCGGTACGTCAGAAAACAATGTCGCTGCATATGCAACATCGCCTTCGTTGACCTGAGCGCCTTCCTTGAGCATAAAAACCGGCCCGTTCGCAGCGGCGACGATCTTTAAAGCCAAATCCATAAGGATCGTGGTGATTCCATAGCCCGCTGCGCCCGTCACCAACACTGACGTGCTTTTTGCCTTGCTGTCCGTGATGAAATCTGTCGTCCATGTCCACAAATCCTCCTCAATATCACGGACAAACCGATGCCCCTGGGCGATCAAGGGCCAGTTGGGAACAGAACCAAGGAGGAATTGTTTTACATTCGGATCGCCACTTGTCGGCTCACCGTTCACATAAATCCAAGAGTCCAACAGTCTCAGCATTGCCGCCGGGTTCTTGTCGAAATCTTCCCTCAGATGGTGCGGGATTTTGTTCTTGTATTTGTTAGCCGTGTCCGCCTGCGGGCGATAATCTCCGATTTCAGCATCGACCAGAGAATGGAACTGAGGAAGATCCATAACGAGCGTCTCGACACGCCGCGTTTCTTTGTGAATCTCAGCATCTATCGGGTCCGCATATGGATCAATCCGGTATGAGGTTGAAGGCTTGGAAGGGGAAAATTCGCGAGCCACTTCTTCGATTATCAATTGCCAATTTGGGTCACGACCGGAATAGCCGATGTATAAGACGACAGATGTTGCAAAGTCGTCCTTGAGGCGAGCCCAAACCATTTCTCGCTGATCTTGATATTTCGTGTAATCCGCCTGCGTCAAAACCATGTGTGAGGCACAAGGCGGGAAGGGGGTTCCATGTAGATGAAAAACTGGTACAGATACGTGGCTGTCTGTGTAAATCAGGTTGGAGGTGACCGATATCGGGACGGGCGTCTGCAAGGGATGGCTGTTTAGCTGATAAGCTCGTTCCAAGCCCATGTCATAGTTTGTCGTATAGATTGCCCGCCAGCGGAACGATGTCAGCCATTTAACGTGTTCGTTGGGCTCAAGCTTCTGAAGGGACTTCGTTACAAAGTCATCAAGCTTAGCGCGATCTTTTTCCCGAATCTCGACCAGCGATGCCACCCGAGCCAGGTCGGTCGGAGGAATGCCAAGTTTGAAATGCTGGATAAGGTCTTCGACCAAGCCCTTTGCATCTGGCGCAGGTTTGCCGTCCGGTCGTGTGTAATGACCGCCAATCCCGGCGCCGAGAAAAAGAACGCAATCACCACTCTCTAATGCTTGCCGCAGTCCCAGAGGCAGCTTCGTCGTCGGTCCGGCGTTCGCTGATGCCAACTTGAACCTTCTTCCTCCGCCAACCTGCTACGGAGCCTTATTTTTGATTCCACGAGATAGAATAAACCTGCGGGTCAATCTTGGGGTATTCCCCTCAAACAGTCAGGGCGGATGCCCGCCCTTTCCGTTGTGAGGCTGGTGGCCCAGGTTGCCGTTCCTGACCTGACCTGAAGCTGGTGCCCCAGGTTCGCCCTTCTTTGGGCTAACCTGGAGTCAGTGCGCTACGACCTTCCCGAGCCCAGGTTAGCGTCCAAACGATGGACGCGAACCCTTCGACTGCGCTCAGGGCGGTAGGTTAGAATGGAATGGCATAGAGTTTGGGCAACCAGCGTGACCGTCACATTGAATCTCAGGCCGGAAGTGGAAGCAGGGTTGATAGCCCAGGCCGAGGCACATGGCGTGACCTTGGAGGAATATCTTCTTTCGATGGTAGAAGGAGCTGCGCTCAGCTCGTCCCGAGCAATATCATCGACAGGACGTAAGGGTATGCCAGCGTGCGAGGCTGCTGTGCGCGGGATGCTTGAGTTCGGCGACAGATACCATTTGAGCCTTGGCGAACCTGTGAGCCGCACCCTTCTGCACGAGGGACACCGCTTTTAATGGCTGTCTTCGTTCTGGACGCCTCGGTAGCCGTCTCGTGGTGTTTTCCGGGAGACCCCGTCGAAGACACGGCTTACAGCCGCCAAGTGCTCAAACAGCTCGCTTCGGGCGATGCTCTCGTACCGGAAATCTGGGCATTTGAGATCGCCAACGCCATCTACGTTTCGCACGCCAAGCGCAAGAGGATAACCGAGCAGCAAATCGGCGAGTATCTCACTCTCCTCAAGGCACTGCCTATCCGCGTTGAGTCCCAGGATATCTGGGCTAATGTCGATTTGGAATCTGTGGCGCGTGCTCACAACATCGCGGCGTATGACGCCGCGTATCTGCAATTAGCGTTGCGTACTCGTCTGCCTCTCGCGACCTCTGACCACCCGTTGCGCACGGCCGCCATCGCACAGGGCATTACGATACTAAGTTGAACCGGGCTGGGGCACCGGGCCCATCTCTGAGCAGTGGCCGGATAGTTTCATCCAGCTCTCAGATATTCCGAGGGAGTGATAATGCGCGTTCCCTTGTACGCGCCGAGAGTCAGCAAATCCTTGTCACCTGCAATCAGCAAATCCGCTTTCGCAAGAGCGGCGCACTCCAGAAACATATCGTCGCCCGGATCACGGCATTCCTTTACCGTGCCTCGAATCTTCACACGGATGGCGCGCGCCAGAATTACTTGCAGCGCCGATGTTGCCCGGGGTTGTTCCCAGGAGAACTTTTCCGTCAGGACGCGCACGATCTCCGCGTCAATCTCATCGCAGGTTGCAATCACGTCTTCGCTCATCGCTTTTTCGAGCGCCAGAGTCGGCGTGCCGCGACGTTTCGCAAACTGAAGCGCGGAAATCCAGACGTTTGTGTCGATGACGACGATCACCCGTTAGACCGCACCCTGCGGCGCGGCTTCCCGGCACGCACTTCTTTGATGAGCCGGGGAACATCGGCCTCGGTGTAGCCCTTCGGATTGCGGCCAGCCGCATACTCGCCCAACTCATCCAGTGTCCGCCGCGCCTGCTGCGCGGAATAGGTGCGAAAGGCTTCCCGGAATAGTTCGCTCATAGTGCGGCTGTCCCTCTGAGCCAGCGCCTCAGCCTTTCGTGCAAGTTCGGGCGGGAGGCTGATCGTGTAGACCTTCGATTTCCTTGCAGTAGCAGTAGCCATACCAAAATATTACACTGTAATGGATTCCATTACAACTAATGGGGCACCAGCTTACAATCACTATTAACCATGACCGCAGACCAGTATCTACACGGAATCCTTCTGCGTGAAGCGGTGGATGCGGGCCCAAACTCACCGCTGCTTGGCGTCCAAACTACCTTAATGCCCACCCTGCGGCAATGGGCAGGAGACAACCTGCTCGGTGTCTATCCCAGCGGTTCTTTCATGAAAGGCACTGCCGTTCTCAGCGGGACGGATATCGACCTGTTTCTATCCCTGTCGGAGCATACGAGCGAAACGTTGAAAGAGGTATACAACAAACTATTCGACTGCCTGACATCCGCCGGCTACTCGCCCAAGCGCCAGAACGTTTCGCTGAATATAACAGTGTCGAAGTACTCCGTGGATCTGGTGCCGGGGAAACGCCAGAACGCGCTTTCGGGCGATCACAGCCTCTACAGACGCAAAGCCGACACCTGGACCAAAACCAACGTTCTTACACATGCCCGAACGGTTATTGGCGCGGGACGGGGAAACGAGATACGCATTTTGAAGCTCTGGAGAAATCAGAAAGGGCTCGATTTCCCGTCGTTCTATCTTGAACTCTCTGTCATCCGCGCTCTATCGGCGAAACCATTGCCGGGCCTCTTATCCTACAACCCTCAGCCGACGCTATCGCAGCGAGTCATGACGGTCTTCGATTATCTCGGCGACTCATTTCCGGCAGCCAGAATCGCCGATCCGGCAAACACCAACAACATTATTTCGGAAGATCTCACGGCACAGGAAAAGGCAAGAGTCAGCGCAGCCGCCGGGGCTGCGAGGCAAGCCGCTGCATCGTCTTGGGAGGACATCGTGCGATGAGCAAAAGCGACTGGTCGCTGCCGAGACTCATGCAGGCCCTGCATGAACGCGTAGCGCAAGACTTGAAAACCGCCCGCGAGGTACTCGGGCATCCGGTTGCCAAGGGCGACGGGAGCGAAGCTGTTTGGACTACGCTTTTCAGAAAATACCTACCGCAACGCTATGCCGTGGATAAAGCGACCATCGTGGACAGCAACGGCCAGTTTAGCGATCAGATTGACGTGGTGCTTTTCGACCGCCAGTACACGCCACTGATTTTCGAGCTCCAGAATGAGATCATTGTGCCGGCGGAAGCCGTCTACGCCCTGTTCGAAGCGAAGCAGGAGATTAAGGCGGAGTTCGTGAGATATGCGCAGCAGAAGGTCGCGACAGTACGCCGTCTCCATCGCACGAGCGCGCCCGTACAGACGATCGATGGCCAGCGCACAGCAAGGCCGCAGCCTATTCTGGCGGGCTTTCTCGCTTTTGAAAGCGCATGGAAAACAGCGACCATCGGAAAATATCTTTCGCCCGTCCTCGCCGCCGACCAGGACGAAGGCCGGCTCGATTTCGGCTGCATCGCCGCCTATGGAACCTTCGGTTGCGAGGGGGCAAACTGCGTTTCCTCGGCCCCACATGACAAAGCGACTACGTGCTTTCTCCTCGAACTCATCACCCGACTACAAAGAATGGGCACCGCCCCGGCCATCGACATGGCTGCCTATGCTCGCTGGCTTGTCCGCGAGAACTGACCGGTGTACGCGCAGCGAGTAAAGCAATTATGAAATTGTGCTCCACCCGGACACACCAACTAAGAATCGCCTTAAAGCAACTGGCGCGACGCATGGTCAGGCGATTCCGGGTCGAACCGTACGAGGGCCAGCTCTGGCCCGTCGTGCGCGCCATTCATGCATAGCGTGCGGCCCAGTCTGGTTTTCCATTGGCCGGTCAGGCGAGCCGCTTCGTGTACATGCCCATGCAAGGTGAGCAGCGGTTGGCGCTGCTCGATAAATCGCCTCACTGCAATACTCCCGACGTGCACGTCCAAGGCAACGTGCTCATACATCTTTCCATCAAGGGCTGCGCGATCCAGCGGAGTATCGTACGGCGGAGTGTGAAACAGGAAGATGGCGCGGTCCATGGGATCGTCATTCACCAGCGAGTCGAGATCCTTGGCGATGGTCCGCCACTTGACGTCACTCTCCCCGACAGCCACGCTGCGCCGCCCTTCTTCGGGAGAGATGCAGCCTGGATCGATATAGCGTGACACATCGTAGCGCTCCCAATCCTTCAGCAAAAACGGAGTTGGCGGGACACAGGCGTAGCCATAGACATTGAAGCCCGCGAACCCGGCTTTCCGTCCATGCATGTAGCTCCATAAGCCGTTGCTGGCGGCGTGGAGAATTTCGGGCTCTTCACTGCGCGGATCATCATTCCCCAGGATCACGAAGAGCGAAGGGTACTCGCTGTCCAATGCATCGCGGAGCTTCATGAAACTGGGGACCAGGTAGTCGATGACGAAGTCAGGGTGCTCGGTGTCAGCAGGCATCAAGAACGACGATCCGCTGGGCAGTAAGTCACCACCAAGGAACACGGCGTTGGGGCGTTCGGCGACGATGCAAGCGAATAGCTTTGCGTACCGATCCGCGTGACCGTGAAGATCCGTAACGAAGAAACAGAGAGGCAAGCCTACCTTCAGATCTGGGATGACCGATGGCTTTACGCGCCCAGCGTGCGGCACGGTAGCAGATCCCGACCGTATCAGTTCTACGGTTTCGGTTTTTGAAACGAGACGTCGGACTCGGCGCCGGGTCGCGGCGTCCAGTCCAGAGTGTAGTACTGGCCACGATTTCGGGCCCACGGATCAAACGAGTTCACCACATTGCTGAGCTCCCCTTGCAGTTCGGGTATGTTGCGTAGCAACACCCGCTTCAGAGGGAGCACCGGCTGCTTATGGCCGTTGGGCGTACCGTTCTCCATGACCTCGGGTCCCGGCCCATTATTCATCACCCAATTGACTCCCAACGTCGTATAGAACTCGGGGCGGAAGGAAGAGGTAAAAAAGCGATCGCTGAATAGCCGGCGTGACGCATTGAGGATGAACACCACGAATTGGGTCTCCGAAATCGCGTAGCCATGCGGGCGGGTGAATTCGGCCAGGTAGCCCACTACCGTATCCACGTCCTCAATGTTATCCACCAGGCCTCCAGGGGGATGCCCCAGGCAGTCGTTGATTGGTGTCCCGTCCGGGTTGCGCTGCGCGTCCGTGATCACCTTGGAGGCGTCACACACGTGCTGGCCATAGACCTCGCGCATGGTCTTCACCGCTTCCAGTTGTCGCGCGTGCTCCGCTGAATCGGGCGGCAGCGAACGGTCCAGAAAGTCATCGAAGCTGGCCAACTGGCGAAGGCCATACTGCCTGCGGAACTCATTGAAACGTGGCACTCCGCGCTCGCGATCACGAATGATGTCGAGGGCGCCCACGTCAATTTGCTGGGTCGGGCTGTCGAGGCGCCCAATCTTCAGGTTTTGCAGAAAGGTAGGCGAGTTGTTCAGGGTTAGCAGGCCCAGTCGCTGCCGGCCGAGTGTCAGCCCCCAGTTCGCCATCCCCATCGAGCGCATGACAGGTGTTGCTTTTCCCTGGAAGGTCTCGACCACCGGGACCTTCTTCGCAATCTTATTGGGGTCCTTGTCGAGCTCCCGGTACTCGAGCAAATCCGGCACCAGCGGGTGCAGACGGTACACCGATACAAATTCCTCCGGGAAGTTAAACGGCGATCCAAAATGATTCACGCCGCCGTTGGTATACTTAGGGTCCGACATGTCGTAGCCCGGCACCTTACTGCCCAGGCCAAAAATTCCCGGGCCCGAGGCAAACACCGAATACCACTGAGACGCTTTGACGACGTCCTTCGATTTTCCGAAGTTATTCACCACGATGTCGTTCAACACCGTTGAAACGTCGCCGCCGCCTTCCCCCAGAAGTCCGTTCCAGTTGGCGTTCATTCCCTTGTACAGCGGCTCGTCATAGAGAAGTTGGGGCGTCCATTCGGTGGTGTGAATCTTGGCGATCTCGGCGGCGACCACCAGGCGCGCCACCTCAAAAAGCTCGTCTGGGGTCACATCTTTGTAGCGGATGATTTGTTTCGGACTGGCAGGATTGCGCAGCCCGGAATCTGCATCAGGCGTCTGCGCAGCCACGCGCTCAAATTCGGCGACAAAGGAATTATGTTCCCTGGCAAACAGGTTGTGGAGGAAGCTCAGACCCACGGTCCAGTTATCGGGGAATCCGGTTGCCTCCTGACCAACCCACTCCGGGTTGATCGGGTCGGTTGCCGCAAACACGGGCAGGTATCCCAGACCGCTGTGCCCTTCAACCGGCTCCAGCAACAGCCGCGCCCGGTCATTGGGATCGCGTTTAGCACGCTGGCGCGAACGGTCGTCGAAACCGTAGAGTTGCGAAGCATCCCACCACGCCGTGTTGGTATTGGCCATGGTCTTCGGAGCGCGCGCCAGGTAGGTACGATCTCCCTGTTTGAACGTGGCAGGCGGCGAGTCCTGCGCGACGTATCCTTTGTCGATGCGGTCATCTGGCCGGCATCCGAGCTGTGCGACCTGCTCGGGCGTCAGCGGCTGCGCGACACCGTTCACCAACTGGGTTTCGCAACCAACCTTCATGTACTCGGGTGCGTTGTGTCCTTCCTCCAAGTGCGAGAACCAGTCATGGGTCATGAACTGAATCCAATAGGCCGCAAGCACGTTGAAGAATGGCGCTTTCAGGTAAGTCGCAGTTGGCGAGGGGCGAATCATCGGGAAGGCCATAGCCATTTGCGCAAGCTTTCGGGTCCGATTGAAATCGCGTAAGCAGCCTGCGACTGATGACCTGCGGGTCGGGCTTGAGAAGGGAAAGCCGATCGCCATGCCGGTTGCGCGCCAAGTCATTCAGCCCCATTTCGGGGAATGAACTCGACATTGCGCGCGAACAGTGTCCCGGTTGAACCCATCAATGGATTCACGATGTCGTTGCAGATTCCATCCACAGTGCGCCAGCGGATCAAATCGCCTTTGCACACCTGCGCCCCGGCTCCGCCAACGTCGTTATAGTGCGGATTTCCCGGCGAAAGCCGCATCTCCGGCCAGGTCTTTAGCGCCGAACCACCCACGCCTCCGCGGCCGCTGACGAAAGTCTGATACGTGCCGCTATCGTCGAACAGGTTGAACTTGATCAACTCGATTCGTTGGTATTCGAGATCCAGCAGCGCTCCAGTAACTCCTCGTTGAGTGGGCAATTTACTGTTAAGGAATCCCGAAGGCAGCGAAGTCATATCGCCCGTGCCCCAATAGTGCGACCAATCCACCCACGGCGTATCGCGAAACAGAAGAGCTTGATGACCTCCGCGGCACAGGGCGGTGGCTTCCGTCACTTTTCCTTCGAAGCGCAGATCGCGCGCAGGGGCGATCTTCCGAAAACCCTTCAACGCTGCCTGGGCGCAGGCGGCTAAGGCGTCGGCTTCTTCCTTCTTCGCCGAAGGCTTGGGTGCGTCCGGCTGCACACCTTCGGCGAGCGCGGGCGCTATCGGGACCTTTCCAGAGTGAGACGGCGCTTGCGCCTCGGCCAAGCCGAGCGCAAAAAACAGGCACCCTGAAAAACGCAGATATCTCACCCTAATCCTCCAGGTCTTGTGGCTTTGTCAACGCCAATAGAGGCCACACAATATTATGAAGGCGGTTGAGAATGCAAGGATTTTTCTGTTTTCGTGAGGTGCCTCATCGGGTTGCGATGTCATCAAACCCAACGGGAACGGGCCTTCGGTGCCAGCGTAGCGCAGACCTCTCAGGCCCCGCCGCTGGAGAGCGCATAGGCTGTTGAATAGCCATGTCGGCTCCAGCTTTCGCGCTATTCGTCAAACAGTGAGCAAAATGGAACAGGGGTGCTCTAGCCAGCGCGGTATAGACTATTAGCTGCAGTTTCGATCCAAAGGTTTCCTGGATCCGATTTCGTTCGGGGTGGGGATTTCGTAACCGCGTATCTTCGTCTCACCAGTCACCGAAGAAACACAACACAACTGTTTTAACGCAACCGAACTGTTTGCGAAGGAACGTCATGGCACGCACCGTGGAAATCACCGAGTTGCTGCTCCGAGAAGCGCAACAAAGCCTGCTGGAAACCAGCATGGCCCTTGAAGACGTGGTCCCTGTGTTTGAAGACTTGGATAACGCGGGTTATTGGTCGGTGGAGTGTTGGGGCGGGACGTCATTTCATTCGTGCATACGCTTTCTCAATGAAGACCCCTGGGAGCGGTTGCGGACGTACCGCAAATTGCTTCCCAAGACCAGACTGCAAATGCTGCTGCGCGGACAGAATCTGGTTGACCATAGGAACTTTGATGACTCTATCGTCAGCCAGTTTGTCGAGCAAGCGGCGCGGAATGGCATCGATGTCTTTCGCATCTTCGACGCACTCAATGACGTGCGAAACCTGAAGGCCAGCGTTGCGGCCGTGAACAAGGCCGGCAAGCACGCACAGGGCGCAATCTGCTATGGGCCGAGTCCGGTGCACACCATTCCGGTGTTCGTGGACCTGGCGCTGCAAATCAAGGAAATGGGTTGCGATTCCATCTGCGTGCAGGACGTTGACGGTCTGCTTAAGCCACAGGCGGCCTTCGATCTGGTCACGGGGATCAAGCAGAAGTGCGGAAGCGATACGCCGGTCAGCGTCCATACTCATTCGACGACGGGCGTGACCATGGTATCGCTGATGAAAGCCATCGAGGCGGGATGCGACATGGTGGACACAGCCATCAGTTCTTTGGCGCTGGGCCGCGGGCACAATCCCACCGAGAGCGTAGTTGCAATGCTGGAGGGGACAGGTTACGAATCACGTCTGGACATGGGGAGGCTGTATCGCGTCAAACAGCATATTGCCAACGTCCGTCCGGGATACGGCGAATTTTCCAATCAGCCCATCGGGGTTGAGACCGAGATTTTCCAGCACCAGATACCGGCAGCGGTCATCTTGAACATGGAATATCAACTGAAGGGACAGGGCACTCCCCATTTGCTGCACGAGGTGTTGGCGGAAATCCAGAACGTCCGTCGGGACGCCGGATATCCTGCGCTAGCCATCCCGGCAAGTGAAATCCTCGGCACCCAGGCAATGTTTAACGTTCTGCACGGCAAGTACGGAGTGATCACCAGTGAGTTCGCCGACTTGATGCTCGGCTATTACGGCACAACCTTGGGAGAAAAGGACCCAGACGTGGTTGCCAAGGCGGCAATCCGGGCGAACAAACCCGCCATTACCTGCCGGCCGGCCGACTTGCTTAAGCCGTCGTGGGAGCGGCGGCGGACCGAGGCCATGGCGCTCGGCTGCAATGGTAGCGCTGACGATGTTTTGACTTACGCCATGTTTCCCAAGGCAGCAGCGCAGTTTTTCCAGACTCGGACGGCAGGGCCGAAAGACATTGGTAGGGAATCGAGTGGACCCAAAGCCGGTCCCAAACCGGTGGCCGCGGGGAACGCGAGCGGCAATGCCAGCCCGGGACCACGAACCTATTTCATCAGAGTTAACGGTCAGGACCACAAAGTCACGGTGACAGCGGCGCAGTGAAAACAGGGTCAGGACCCTGGTTTTCAGATTTCTAACCCTTGCCAGGGAGGTCCAACATGGCGACACCAACACTCAAACCGGCGAGCGCGACTATGAAAGAGCGGACCGCCGAACTTCGCGAGAAACGGGCGAAGATCAAGGAGGGTGGCGGCAAACAACGCATCCAGAAGCAGCACAAGGCGGGTAAGCTGGCCGCACGGGAGCGTATCGACAAACTGGTCGATCACGATAGCTTCCAGGAGATTGGTCTGTTCGCCAAGCACCGTGCCACCTACTTTGGCATGGCCGACAAAGACCTGCCCGCCGACGGAGTGGTCACCGGATGCGCCACCATTGATGGCCGCCTGGTCCACCTGGCCTGCCAGGATTTCACCGTAGCCGGCGGCGCCGCCGGGGAAGTGCACTGCGCCAAAATCACCGACATGATGAAGCTTTCCATGAAGACAGGAAGCCCGTTCATTTTTGTAAACGATTCCGGTGGCGCGCGGGTGCAGGAAGGCATCGACAGCCTGGCCGGCTACGCCAGCGTGTTTTACAACAACGTAATGCTTTCTGGGACGGTACCGCAGATTTCCATTATCTGCGGACCCTGTGCCGGCGGCGCGGCCTACAGTCCGGCGCTCACCGACTTCATCATTCAAACCAAGCAAGCCCAGATGTTCATCACCGGTCCCCAGGTCATCAAGCAGGTGACGGGAGAGACCGTGACGGCAGATCAGTTGGGCGGGCCCGCGGCCCAGATGAATCGCTCTGGCGTCGTGCACCTCATCGCTGAGGACGACGATGGAGCGCTGGCCCTTGCCCGCCGGCTGCTGGCCTTCCTGCCGTCGAACAACCTCGAGGACCCGCCGCGGCTGGCATACACGCTGGACCTGGAGGACGATCCCGCGCTAAATGACTTGTTGCCGACAGAAGCTAAAGTTGCCTACGACATCCGTACCGTGCTTAAGCGTTTGCTCGACCAGCAGGACTTCTTCGAAATCCAGCCCGGGTTTGCCCAGAATGTAGTGATCGGTTTCGGGCGCATCCAGGGGCGCACGGTGGGGACCATCGCCAATCAACCCTGCGTGCTGGCGGGGGCGCTCGACATTGATGCCTCCGACAAGATGGCCCGCTTCATTCGATTCTGCAATGCCTTTAATATCCCATTACTCACGTTTGTCGATGTACCCGGATTTCTGCCTGGGGTTGACCAGGAGTACGGCGGCATTATTCGGCATGGAGCCAAAATTTTATTTGCCTACTCGGCGGCAACCGTTCCCAAGATAACGGTGGTGATACGCAAGGCCTACGGCGGAGCCTACATTGGCATGTGCTGTAAAGACCTGGGGGCGGACCGGGTGGTGGCCTGGCCGACAGCGGAAATCGCCGTCATGGGGGCCGAAGGCGCTGCCGAAATCGTGTTTCGCCATGAGATCGACGCCGCTGAAGACAAGGTGCAACGCCGGGATGAACTGATCGAACTCTATCGCAATACGTTCGCTAATCCCTACATGTCCGCTGGCCGCCGGCTGGTGGATGACGTGATCGAGCCCTCTGAGACCAGGCGATACCTGGCCATGGCCCTGGAGGCACTGCACACCAAGCGGGAACTTCGCCCAGCCAAGAAGCACGGGCTGATTCCTCTGTGAGGCACATGGGAGCAAACGAAATGGAATCTAAATCAAAGTCGTCTCACGAGGTGGCGCCCGAGACGTTGTGTGTGATTGCCGCAGCCGTCACCGAGTTTCTCGGCAAAAAGGTCCGGGTTCGCTCGGCGACATTGCTGACGGCGCCGGACGCAGTCGATCGCTGGGCACGGCAAGGGCGTGTGATGGTACAAACTTCGCATAACCTCACCCAGAGAGGACGTTGACCATGCCGGCGAAAGCTGAAATCACGCAAGCCACAGGAGTACGAGAGCGGAGCGGCCAATGAAGCTCCAGATTTCAGTCGATGGGCAAACCTATGAAGTCGAGGTTGAAGTCGCCGAAGACGATTATCCAACGCAGGTGCTGGACAACCGCCCCACTCCAGCCTCGGCCACCATTCAATCGACCGTGTTGCGCACCCCGCCCAAACCGGGAGCTTCCCTGGATGCCGATAATCGCGAAGCCAAGCTGTGCCGCAGTCCTCTGGCTGGAATCGTCGTGCAAGTGCCGGTGGCCCCGGGACAGCAGTTGCAGGTGGACGATCTCATGGTTGTACTGGAAGCGATGAAGATGGAAACCGCCATCACCGCGCCGGTGGAGGGAAAGCTGAAATCGGTCAATGTGGCGCCGGGAGAGTCGGTGAAGGCAAGCCAGGTGCTGGTCGAATTCGAATGACCGGGTGCGAGCTGAAGCGATCCTCATGGGGCCGCGCGGACGACTTGATTGAAACCTCAAAAAGGGAAGGATAGCCGATGTTGCTGAAACCTTTCGTTATCAACTCTCACGGGCGCATTGTCTTCCCGGGCAACTTTTTTCCAGAGTTGGATTTTTCCGTATTTAAGACCCTGAAGCAATTCGCAGCGGTTATCCGGCGCGACTTCGGAGAGAAAGCTCCGACCGACGTAGAGATTGCGGCGCGCGTGAAGGCGGGTGAATACAAGACACGGTATGAGCTTTGCCGCGATCTGGTGTTGAACCGTTTCTGGGTGAATCGTTACACCCTGACCATGTACGAAAAACGTCCTACCCGCTGGGGTGATCTCCCGCGGCAGCGGGACGATGTCTTCCTTCCGGTGTACAAGCCACGGGACTCCTCCGCGATAGCAACCGCGATCGAGGCTGGTTATCAGGATCTGCCTCCGTCGTGGGACGAAGAATTGGAAAACCGCAGTTTCGCTATTCTGATCAATGTTTATAAGAACGCACTCAGTGCCGGGGGCGAGCTTCGACCTGTCCGCCCGACGGTGGCCGAGGCGCTGGCCGACCCTGCGAACCGCACCCGCCACTTGCTGGTTTACGACCCCGATTATCTGCGCTACACGTTCGACGACGTGGTCGACAGCCTGCATCCTGTGCCCGAACTGGAGGCATTGATGCGGCAGTGCATGATCCTTCACAACCAGTATCCGTGGGAACCATCGATCAGCAAGCGAACCGAACTGGGCCAGTTGAAGGACGACGATTACGTGGTTGCATTTCATCCGCGCAACGAAGATGTGCTGCGTTTTATCCAGCGGGTAAAGCAGGACGAAAATTGGGGACCCCGGATTCGCCCGAACCGCATGGTCCGGCCCGACACTCTGGCCCTGAGTCAGCCCATCAAGCCGTATCCCCCGGTGGAAGTAAACAAGCGATTCAAGGTTCTTCCCAGGTTTGAGGCGATCGCCGTCTATGAAGGCGAGGTGAGCTGCACCAACGCCGACCTCATCCGCAACCACGCTTACTGCTGGTCGCGCATGAGCGCGGCCGACATCAGCGAGAAAACCGGCATCGAGGCGCGGTGTTACACGCAGCTACCCTTGGAGGACATGGCCCTGCTTGCGGCCAAGAAGGCGCTGGCGAAGTCCGGCCGGCGGCCTGCCGAAATCGGCGCTGTTCTGCTTTGCACCTGCACCAGCACCAAGCTCATTCCGTCGGTTGCCACCTGGCTTTCGGGTGAGCTCGGCCTCATGCAGACACATACGTCGTGCGACATCGTCGCCGCATGCGCGGGCATGCCCTATGGTCTTGCCGAAGCGGTGCGCCTGCTGCAAGAGATTGATCGGCCGGTGCTGCTCATCTGCGCGGAAAAGTTCTCCGACAAGATCGGGACGGTGCGGACCTCCCGCATGATTTTCGGCGATGGCGCAGCGGCCGTGGTGGTGGGACCCGCGCCGGAAGGAACTCCTTCCGATATCGAGTTCTTCCAAACCTATGCCAGCGGGCCATGGTCTGAGGTGAACTCCATCATCTGGCCCAACCCGGAGTTCGACAACAGCATTACCGTGTACGGGCCGGAGGTAAAGGCCCTGGTCACGCGCTATCTGAAACAGATGATGGGCGAGTTGGCGCAACTCCCCAACCCCAACGGTGGCAGCGGGTCTCTCATCGATGCGATCGACCTGGTAGTACCGCACCAGGCCAACAAGAACATGGTGCTTACCCTGGCCGAGGCGGCCGGAATCCCGGGCGACCATATCTTTTTCAACATCGAACGGGTTGGCAACACCTCGTCCGCGAGTATTCTCATGGCTGTCCATGACGCCGTGCGCGAAGGCAGGATTGATCGCCCCATGCGGATTTTTGCACCCGGCTTCGGTGCCGGCGCGGTCGGGGGCTACGTGGTTATGCGGGTGGATCCCGCGATTGTAAGCTGCAATTCCGAAAACAGGAGCTTAGAAATGGCAAATGTTGCAGATGGAAATGAAAATTATCATCCCACTTCTCTCACCGGAAGGGTCGCTCTGGTGACCGGAGCCTCCCGCGGAATTGGACGCGCGATCGCGCTTGAACTCGCGCGTCGTGGGGCAAAGCTGGCGCTGAACTTCCGGGCGGATGTCAAGCAGGCCGAGAGCGCGGCTGAGGAAATCCGGGAACTAGGTGTCGAGTGCATGCTGGTCCAGGGCGACGTAGCCCAGAAAGGCGAGGCCGCCCGCATCGTCAAAGAAGTGCTCGACAAATGGCAACGGCTCGACATCCTGGTGAACAATGCTGGTATCACCCGCGATCGCTCCATGCGCAAGATGACCGACGACGACTGGGTGTCGGTAATCAACGTCAACCTGAACGGCACCTTTTACTGCACCAGCGCGGCGGTGCCGGCCATGGTCAACCAGAGGTTTGGCCGCATCATCAACATCAGCTCGGTCGTCGGCCAGATGGGAGCATTTGGACAGGCGAACTATTCAGCCAGCAAGGGCGGCATCATCGCCTTCACCAAGACACTCGCCCTCGAGATGGCGAAGTTCAACATCACCGCCAATGTGATTGCGCCCGGCTTCACTTCTACGGAGATGGTGGACGCGATCCCCGAAGAGATTGCCGCCACGATCAAGGCCAAGATCCCGTTGGGACGGTTCGCCTCGCCCGAGGAGATAGCCAAAGCGGCCAGCTTCCTGGCCGCGGATGGCGACTACATCACCGGACAGGAATTGAACGTTAATGGTGGGTACCACATGTAGGCGAGGGTGCTAGCCGTCAGGATTTACTTGGATCGCGGGGCCAGCCATCCATTGATGTGCGGCCAGGTGTGCTTGCTGGCGCCGCTGCCCGCCATGATTCCGATATGTCCGCCGGCAATCCGGAACAGTTCCCTGTCCTTGCTGCTGACTTTCGCCATGATGGGCTCCGATTGACACGAGGGAGTGATGTGATCACCCTGGGCGATGACAGTCAGCAAATTAGCATGAATGCGGCTGAGGTCCACACGTTCGCCGCGGATCACCAGCTCTCCCCTCATCAACCGGTCGTTACGATAGAGATCGACGATGAGTTGCCGGAAGGCGCCGCCCGCCAGGTTCACATTGTCCGTGACCCAGGTATTCATCGCGTGCCAGGCTTCCACAACTTTGGGATCATCCAGATTGTCCCAGAGCTTTACATAGTTCCCGACATAGTTCTCTACCGGTTTCAGCGCCTTGGCGCCGTAATCGATCATCTCTCCCGGCATGTTGCCGAACGCCGCGAGAACTTTGTCCACGTCAAAATAGCGTTCATCGGTCCAGCGAGCGAAGGTAAGGTTTTCTTTGTCGGAAAACGCCAGCGGGGCCGTGAGCAGAATCAGGTTCCGCAGACCGTCGTCGCCGCGCAGCGCTGCATAGATGGTGGTGAGGATGGCGCCGATGCACCAGCCGAGAAGGCTGAATTCCTCTGATCCCGAAATCACCTTAAGCTTGCGGATTGCCCGGGGCATGTATTCCAGGGTGTAATCGTCGAATTTGAGGTTCTTGTCTTCCGGCCCAGGCGCTCCCCAATCGAGCAGATAGACATCGTAGCCGTGGTTGACCATGTATTCGACGAAGCTGTGTCCGGGCCGAAGGTCCAGAATGTACGGTCGGTTCATGAGAGCGAAGACCAGCAAGAGGGGGACCGGATGGCGCTTTTCTTTGGGCAGAACAGGAATGTAGCGATAGAGCTTGGCCTTGTTCAACGTCCAGATGAGTTCTTTCGGTGTCTGCGCAATGACCGCCCGCGTGGTCATCACCTTCGAGAGCGTCTTGAGCCTGTTGACTGCGAGTGTAAACGGATCATTGAGTACCGGTGCGCCTGCCATCCTACTTGGTCCCTTTCTTCTTCTTGGGTGCCGGTTTCGCCGTTCTATTGCGTTGCGGAACGGCACTTGGCGGCTTGCTTTGCGCCGCCGGCGAAACCTGTTGCAGAATACGATCCAGCTTGGCGTCCATGTCATCCAGCCGCATCTCAACATTGGTCATGCGCTCGGCGAGCGACACGAAATCGGCGCGCGACGGCATGCTCATTTGCTCCAGTACCTTGAGCATCGTCTTCTCGACGGCTTCGCGAAACGGAGAAGACGCGGTGAGGTAGGAATCCAGAATTGCGCCGCTGGCCTGGGCATAGGCCTCGCTATTCACGGCCTCGACCATGGTTTTCGCCCAGACATCCAGGTACGCGTCACGCATCCCGCGCCAAGGATCCATCGGATCGAACGGCTTGCCATCTGGTGCTTTTTCGTCGGCCACTTGCGACCCCCATCCCCAAGACTATATACCCAGCGACAGCCCCGAAAACGCTCCAATGGATTCTCCTGAGGCGAGGAGTTGGAAGTTTCCGAGGCCGTACTAGGAACCGGCAATACGGTCAACTGACATTAGAACCCTGCGGCAACTGACTTAAAAGGCTTCGCCGCGATTTCGAGAGCTGCCTTCTGGGTCTCGATGAAGGCTTCCGTCCCGCGCTGGAAGGAGTCCACAACTGCCGCAACCGGAGCGCCGGCGGTGCCGAGCTGTTTCTTGGTGGCTTCGAAAGCGGTCTTGCTTTGCGCCGAAGCAAAGTCCAGGACGTTCTTCTGGGCTGCCACCGAGCGCTCAACTGACTTCTGGAATACGCCAGTCACGCTGTTGGCGATGTCGGCATAAGCCGCGACCCGGGTTTTGTTGATGCCGGCAACCGTGTGGCTCTGCTCGACCACCAGGTCGATGGCGGACTTTTGCGTGTCGACGAAGGTTTCAACCGCCTTTTCGGCGATGTCAAACACAAACATTGCAGGCGTGGCCGGGAAATAGCTGAAAGCTTTCTTCCACGCGTTCAACCACTCGGCGCTCTGCTCGGCGGCGATGTCCAGAGACTTCTTTTGCAGTTCGGCCAAACGCTCGACCCCGTTCACGTAGACGGGAGTAAAAGCATCGGTGAATTCAGGTTTACGGGCGGCGGCTGCCGGCGTAGTCTTCTTCTTGCTTGACTTAGAGGTAGTAGGCATGATGTGCTCCTTGTAGATTTCTTATGTTGCGTTTTATGCTGCACTGCAACATAACTCGATCATACTCCCCTGCTGCCGCCTGTCAAGGGCAAAATTGAGCGAATTTGAATGGCCCCTAAGACACTGATTATCAAGAAGTACGAGAACCGGCGGCTGTACAACACGGCCACCAGCCAGTACATCAACCAGGACCAGGTCGCCCAATTTGTGCGCGAAGGCCACGATGTCCGGGTGGTGGACGCCGCCAGTGGGGAAGACCTGACCCGGCTGATTCTGGCGCAGATCGTGGTGGAGGATGCCAGGGCGCCGGACTCGGTGTTTCCTTTGGACGTGTTGCGCCAGATGATCGTCGCATCAGGCAGGGCCACGCAGGAAAGCGCGTTGCACTATATGAAAGCGATGCTGGACCTGTACCAGAACGCCTACCGGGCCATGCCGCCAACCATGAATCCTATCGAGTTCATGCGCTGGCCCCAGCCGGCCGCGCCTACGGGGGCTCCGCCGCTGGCCGGGTCAGAAGCAACCGGACAGACGCCGCGTGAGGGACCGTTGCAAAATGGAGCAACCGGGAAGAAGGCGTCTGAAGTGAATGAACTCAAGCGGCGCATCGCGGAGTTGGAGGCGGCTTCCGGGAAGCGGCAAAAACCGAAGACCGGGAAGCGAAAAACCAAATCGCGCCGCAAGTCTTGACGCAGTGCGGCAAACGGACTAATCTCGGAGCGGTTGGTTCGTGCCACCGGATTGCAGTTGCTACCGGTGAGACGTCGCCACCCACCATCGCTCGAGAGCCAACTCACCGACAGAACGTAAACACCATGACAATGCCTAATACCGCCTAACAACCCGGGGTTATCAACCACCGCCGCAGGTCGGTCGTATGACATCCGTTGATGTAGAACGAGACTTGGCAGTAAGCGAAGAAGGCTCCACCATGAAAGAACCCGAATTGCAGACGAGGGTCGTGGTCATTACGGGTGCCGTGGCGGGAATTGGCCGCGCGACTGCGCTTCGATTTGCCCAGGAGGGAGCACGGATTGCCGCCTGGGATGTCTCAGACAGAACCGCTCCCCAACTGGAGTCGGCCATAAAGTGGGCAGGTGGGGAATCCCTGTTCCACGCCGTGGATGTCACCAACGCAAATGCAGTCGAGGCAGCCGCGGACGCAGTTATGGACCGGTGGGGCCGGATTGACGTACTCATCAACAACGCTGGCATTGTTCGTGACGCCCAATTGGTGAAGTGGAATGGCGGCAGCCCGGAATCGATCATGAGCGAAGAAGTGTGGGATTCGGTAGTCAGCGTCAACTTGAAGGGCGTCTTCCTGTGTACTCGCACTGTGGTCCCACACATGATCAAAGGCGGCGGCGGGGTAATCCTGTGCGCGGCTTCCGTCGTGGGGTTATATGGTAATTTCGGACAAACCAACTATGTGGCTTCCAAGGCCGGGGTGATCGGGATGACGCACACCTGGGCGCGCGAACTGGGAAAGTACAAGATTCGGGTCAACGCCGTCGCTCCGGGATTCATCGCTACCGACATGGTGAAGTCGATGCCCGAGAAGGTACTTGATGTTATGGTGGCTCGCACACCGCTGGGTCGCATGGGAACGCCGGAAGACGTGGCCAATGTCTACTACTGGCTTGCTTCGGACCAGGCTGCCTTCATTCATGGGGCCGTGATTTCCGTCGATGGCGGGGTCGTAATCGGAACCTGAGCAGCACGGAATGCGCAGCGAAATAGACGCTGCGCTCCTGAGGTAGCGCCGAATCGCGAAACCGGTCACGCTCTCAAGCAAACGCGTGCCCTCAACTCGGCGTACAAGAAAGCGCAGCATTGAACGCGCTGCCTACCGATGAACGCCATCGCCTGGTTGCGGCCGTGATGACAAAAATAAAGAGCTAACGGCGCACCTAAAGGTACGCCCCTTCAAAACACCTGCTGAAACCGACTTTTCCCGCAGCCTGTGAAGCTGTGCCCCTTCAAAGCCGGATTATGAGATAGCGATAGCTTCTATTTCGAGGCTATTGCTTTTACCTGGTCGAGTGCGAGATTCACTTCCAGCACATTAACCCGCGGCTCGCCTAGTAATCCCCAGGTTCGCGGTTCGAGGTGCTGCTGAATGATCTGCCGGACTTGGGCCTCGCTCAAACCGCGCTCGCGGGCGATGCGCGGAACTTGAAATTCGGCTCCAGCGGGAGAAACATCGGGATCCAGACCTGAAGCGGAGGTAGTCACCAGGTCCACGGGAACCGGCTGGCCAGGGTTTTCAGCTTGCAGGCGCGCAACATCAGCCTTCACACGATCGATCAAATGCTGGTTCGTCGGACCCAGATTCGAGCCGCCGGAGTTGGCAGCATCATAGCCATTGCCCGACCCTGCCGCCGATAGCCGGGAGTGCAGGTATCCCGGCCCGACGAAAGCCTGCCCGATGATTCGCGAGCCGACGATTTGGCCATTGCGCGAGACGAGCTGCCCGTTGGCTTTGTCGCGGAACAGCAGTTGCGCCAGCCCGGTGACCACCAGGGGATAAATAAGTCCAAGCAGCACAGTCGTGACGATCGTCATCAGGATTGCAATCTTAAGATTCTGTTTCATAGGTCCCTTCTTACGCCAGTCCGACGCCGGTGATGAGCATGTCAATCAACTTGATTCCGATGAACGGGATGATGATGCCGCCCAAGCCGTAGATGAGCAGGTTGCGCCGCAATAGAACGGCCGCGCCCATGGCTCGGTACTTCACCCCGCGCAGCGCCAGCGGGATCAGCGCGATGATGACCACGGCGTTGAAAATTACCGCCGACAGGACGGCCGACTCCGGCGTGCGCAGGTGCATGACGTTGAGGGCGTTCAACACCGGGAACGTTCCGGCAAACATGGCCGGAATGATTGCGAAGTACTTGGCCACATCGTTGGCGATGGAAAATGTGGTCAACGATCCGCGAGTCATCAACAACTGCTTGCCGATGGCAACCACCTCGATCAACTTGGTGGGATTGGAATCCAGGTCAACCATGTTGCCGGCTTCCTTGGCGGCCTGGGTACCGGTGTTCATGGCTACACCGACGTCGGCCTGCGCCAGCGCCGGAGCGTCGTTGGTGCCGTCGCCGGTCATGGCCACTAACTTACCTTCGGCCTGCTCGCGACGGATGAGGTCCATCTTTTCCTTCGGGGTGGCCTCGGCGAGGAAGTCGTCCACACCAGCCTCGCGCGCAATCGCCGCTGCCGTCAGCGGATTGTCGCCGGTGATCATTACCGTCTTGATCCCCATCGCCCGCAATTGATCGAAGCGGTCCCGCATACCGCCCTTCACGATGTCCTTGAGGTGGATCACACCGAGGGCGCGTCGTTGTTCGGCCACGACCAGGGGCGTGCCTCCCGAGCGGGCAATCACTTCGACGCTGGCTTGCACGTCGACGGGCATGGTGACGCCGTTCAGGGCAAGATAGCGCTCGATGGCGTCCGTCGAACCCTTGCGAATCTGATTGCCATTCATGTTTACGCCCGACATCCGTGTCTGTGCAGTGAATGGTACGAATTCCATTTCGTGCGTGGACAACTCGCGCCCACGCAACCCGTATTTCTCTTTTGCCAGCACCACGATCGAGCGGCCCTCTGGCGTCTCGTCCGCAAGCGATGAAAGCTGGGCAGCGTCGGCCATTTCGGCTTCCGATACGCCCGGAGCAGGAATGAAAGCCGAAGCCTGCCGATTGCCTAGGGTAATGGTTCCGGTCTTGTCGAGCAGCAAGGTGTTTACGTCGCCGGCCGCCTCCACCGCGCGTCCTGACATGGCCAGCACGTTGTGCTGAATAAGCCGGTCCATGCCGGCGATACCGATGGCCGACAGCAAACCGCCAATGGTCGTGGGAATCAGGCACACCAGCAGCGAAACCAGTACGAACACCGTCTGCGGCGAGCCGGAGTAGATCGCGAACGGCTGGAGCGTAACCACCGCCAGCAAGAAGATGATGGTGAGACCCGCCAACAAGATGTTCAGCGCAATTTCGTTGGGAGTTTTCTGCCGTTCGGCGCCTTCCACCAGGGCAATCATGCGGTCCAGGAAGGTCTCGCCGGGATTCGACGTCACCTTCACTTTGATCTGATCTGAGAGCACACGCGTTCCGCCAGTGACCGCGGAGCGATCGCCGCCCGACTCACGGATGACCGGCGCCGATTCGCCGGTGATAGCCGACTCGTCCACCGAAGCGACGCCATCGATAATTTCTCCATCTGACGGCACCAATTCTCCCGCGGACACCAGAACTACATCTCCGGCACGCAGCTTCGAGCTTTGCACCTGCTCGGTGCGATCACCGTCCACGATACGGTTGGCAATCGTCTCCGAGCGTGCTTTTCTCAGCGTGTCGGCTTGCGCTTTGCCGCGACCCTCGGCCATGGCTTCCGCGAAGTTGGCGAACAGCACGGTAAACCACAGCCACAACGTGATCTGCAGATTGAACTTGAAAGCTGCGCCTCCGCGGAACAGCAATACCGTGGTGATCACGCTGCCGACTTCCACCACGAACATTACGGGGTTGCCCATCATGTGACGCGGATCCAGCTTAATAATGGAATCCACGATCGCGCGCCGCACGATCTTGCCCTGCCAGACAGCTTTCGATTTCGATTTATTTCTTGCCATGTTGGAAGCCTCAGAACGTCTTACCTGCCGCCATCAGCAGGTGCTCAAGGATTGGTCCCAGGCTGAGCGCCGGGAAAAATGTCAACGCGCCGACAATTATGATCACGCCAATCAGAAGCACAGTGAACAGCGGCGTAGTAACCGGGAACGTCCCCAGCGATGGCGGAACATATTTCTTCTGCGCCAGATTGCCCGCGATGGCCAGCATGGGAATGATCATGAGGAAACGCCCGATCAGCATGGTGAAGGCGCCGGTGACGTTGTACCAAAGCGTGTTGGTGGTCAGCCCGGCGAAGGCCGAGCCGTTGTTGCCAGCTTGCGACGTGAAGGAGTAGAGGATCTCGCTCAACCCATGTGGCCCCGGATTGAGGATGCTGGAAGTGCCGAATCCATGTACCGACGAAATCGCGGTGAACGCCAGGATCACCAGCGGAAACACCAGCACGACCAGCATCGCCATCTTCACGTCATAGGCTTCGATTTTCTTGCCTAGATATTCCGGCGTGCGGCCCACCATCAGTCCGGCGATAAACACTGCCAGCACGATGTAGATCAACATGCCGTACATTCCGGAGCCCACGCCGCCGAAGATAACTTCGCTGAGCATGATGTTGACCAGTGGGACCATCCCACCGAGCGGGGTGAAGGAATCATGCCAGCCATTAATCGCGCCGCAGCTCGCGTCGGTGGTTACAGTGGCAAACAGCGCCGAGTTGGTAATGCCGAAGCGGACCTCTTTGCCTTCCATGTTGCCGCCCGGCTGGGTCGCCGTGACCTGCTGATTCACGCCGGCAAGAAGCGGATTACCGCGGGCCTCGGCCCAGTAGGCGACCGTCACTCCCACAAGGAATAGGATCGCCATGGCTGCCCAGACTGCCCATCCATGACGCTGCGAGCTGGTCATGCGCCCCAGCGTGTAGGTCAATCCTGCACCAATCGCAAAAATCAAGAACAGCTCGATCAAGTTGGAGAGGGGCGTCGGATTCTCGAACGGATGCGCGCTGTTGGCATTGAAGAAACCGCCACCATTGGTGCCGAATTCCTTGATGATCTCCTGCGAAGCCACCGGCCCTTGCGCGATGGTCTGCGTGGTGACCGTATCCATCACCGGCTTACCGGCAGCATCCACCGCGGGCTTGCCGTCAGCGCCCACGTGCTGCACCTGCTGAGGCTCAACCAGCTTCACCGTGTCGTAGGGCGGCAGGTTCTGCACCACTCCCTGCGAGACCAGGACCAGCGCTCCAACAACGCAGAAAGGCAGCAATACCCACAGGCAGGAGCGAACCATGTCCACCCAGAAGTTGCCGATGGTCTGCATCTGGCGACGAGCGATGCCGCGAATGAAGGCAACCGCCAAGGCGATGCCGACTGCGGCAGAGGTGAAGTTGTGGTAGGCGAGGCCAGCCATCTGGGTCAGATAGCTCATGGTGGTTTCGCCTGAATAGTTCTGCCAGTTGGTATTGGTGGTGAACGATGCGGCAGTGTTGAAGGCGAGGGCTTGCGGCAACGCCGCAAACTTTTGCGGATTGAACGGCAGAAAAAGCTGTACGCGTTCCATCAGGTATAGCAGCAGCATGGATACCGCGCTGAACAGCAGCAGGGCAAAGGCGTATTCCGTCCAGCGCATCTCGTGATTTTCGTCGACGCCGGTGGTGCGGTAGATCAGCCGCTCAATCGGCCGCAGTACCGGGTCCATGAAAGTCCGCTCGCGATTGAACACCCGCGTCATGAACACGCCCATGGGCTTGGTGACGGCGAGAATCAGCGCGAGAAAGATCGCGATTTGAAGCCATCCATTGATAGTCATTTCAGAACTTCTCCGGCCGCAGCAGCGCATAGAAGAGATAGATCATTATCAACGCGCAGACCACCAGCATGATGGTCGATTCGGTGTGCATAGCCCCCCTTTACTTCATGCGCTCACAAAAGCGCACATAGCCAATCGAAGCGACGAAAAATGCAATCGTCAAGACGGTGAAGAGAACGTCTTGCATAAGCTGCCTCCAAAAGCAAAATTCTCAGCCAACATCGCCGGCACACTCTTGCCGCTCAAAACAAGAAACCCACCTCAATGACGCCGCGGGGTTGGTTTGCGTTCGTCCCCGCGGAACCGAACGCATTCCCTGGGGTGAAACCGGTCGCCTGAACCCAAGAAAAGTCTGCACGGGTGAAGAAGCGCTGGTACTGAAAGGTGGGAGTCAGCGTGATCGACCAGCCCGCGCTACCGGGACCGTACAGCAGATTGACCGACTGTTCCGCCGCGTTCCCCGTGCTCGCTATGTACTCCCCTCGTCCCGCAAGCGAGAACCCATGCTTGAAAGTGTGACTCGCCAACACCGCCCCACCCCAGGTCGAGGCCCCGCGCACGATGCCGATATTCCGGTTGGTTGGGACATTGCTGTATTGAAAGTAGGGCTGCACGATCCAGTTCCCTTTCGCATACGTATAAATGGCGGCATACATAGTGCTGTTGTTTTGCACGGGTGTGGCCAGAGTTTGAAAAGCTGTCTGCCCGAGGTTTCCCATGCCGATGAATGACAGGCTGTGCGGCCCATTCACGTAAGTCAGGGAGCCGCTCAGCCACGAGTAGCGGTTGGAGTAATAGCCGTCGTTCCAGCTCAGCGAGGCGGTAAATTTCCCGAAGGTCTGATTCACTTGGACCCCGCGATTGATGGCGTTCTCCTGGTTCCACAACAGGCCACGCTCGATGTTCATGTTCTGGAAGTCGAAGGTGTACTCAGCACCCATCAACGTAGGCAGCGCCCCGATCAACACAGAGGTGGTCTTCGTCGGTACCAGCTTCACGTACGCCACCGGTACTGGACCGTAGAGGTCGGAGATCACGTTCTGGGTCGAAAGAAAGGGCGTTCCCAGGGCGAGAATGTCATAGGCGCCCGCTTGAACATAGAACTGCCACCAGCTGGTGGTTTTCTGGATGAAGATCTGTCCATTACTCAGGGCCGCTTGGGTCGTGTTATCGCCGGGTATATGGTTTCCCTGCCACAGGCCTATACCGCTGACAACGCCGTTTAGGTTGAGCTTGCCCAAAGGTCCGCCTTCGAAAGTGATTGGTGGGGCCGCCTGCAGCGGGCCCGTGATCGCAGGAGTAGGAAGCGGGCTCGGGGCCGCGGCAGAGGATTGCCCTGCTGTCTGCTGGTCGGCTGACTGTGTGGCCGGCGCGTTTACACCGCCCGACGACTGCTGCACCGTTTGCCGGGGTTGCTGTTCGTCAGAGTTTGGGGGTGGGCCTCCCTGCGCCTGAGCCACCAGCGAGCCCGAAAATATAGCGAGCACCACCACCAGAATCGCGGCAGTCTTGTTTTGCAGCAGAAACTCCGCCATTTGTTGTTCCAGATGGATTAGCCACCGCCGTCCGGCAGCCGAATCGACAGCACCGCTTGCGCTTATTTTGCGGACGACTGGCGTCTTCCGTGGTGCGCGCCGCGGCCGTGAGCATTGGGCCAGGAACACAACGAAGAACACCACGCTGGCGCCGCAAACAATAAAAAACAGGCTCAACACTCGACTTTCCTTTCCGTTGAACGAACCCAACACCGTCGGGGGTGCACAAATGATTGGAGCATCTCGTCTGTAAATCTCGCCTAAAAAGTTCGTAAGTTTTTCGTAAAGACCAATTTGGGAATGGTAGGCCCTTTTGTTACATGCAACCCGGCGCCCTAGCTGGCTACTCTTCGTTGTCTGCTACCAGCGACGACGTTTGCTACTGCGGTCTGGTCCTTGCCTGCTTGCAGCCGATGCTGGCGCTTCTTGCCGCGCTCGATCAGGTAGCTGAGGCCCAGGTCGGCCTCCGTTGAGTCGCGGAGATAGGCGGAGGCCCAGTAGCTCGGCGCGAAGAACGGCAGGTATTCCCAATCGCTGACGAGCACGGGATCGGGGCGCGGGTTGGCAGTGATCTCCTGGGCCTGACTCTGCTGGATGGTTGTGCGGGCCGCCTGCAAGGTGTAGTTGTGATGGAGAGCCAGTAGAATGGCATCGTCAAGCGTGATCTTTACCGGGACTTGAGGGAATGCCTTGCCCGGCATCATGAGCAAGGTCATGCAGCCGAGTACCGTGCTCCATGTTTTCCGTACAAGGATACTGACTGACAGATTTATGCCTCAAGGGATTTCTCCGGCTCGGGAAGCTTATCCGTTTCTCTCGCAACCCAGACATACAACATAGGCAAGATAAAGATGCTCATCGCGAGAGCGACGATCAGCTCCCCACGATGACGATGGCAAAGGGCCTCTGAGAATCCGATCCGATGGCGTGTGACATCGCTGCGGGCAATAGTCCGAAGGTTGCCACGAGCATCGTCATCATGATGGGACGAAGTCTGAGGACTGCCCCCCCAATCGCAGGCTGCACGATGAGATAGCCGCGAGCTCGGAGTTGATTGATGTGCTCCAACATGATGACGCCACACCGTGAGCGCCTGGGGCAAGGAGGCGGCTCTCGAACTGGAGGAGGTCAAAACTCTCCTGCGGCACGAGAATCTCGCCACCACATCCGAGGTCTACGGCGATCTTGGTATGGAAGCCAAACGGCGGATCTAGCAGCAGTTGGTGAACTTCGTCAAGCAACAGGCCACACGCATTCAATAAGCGCCTGTACCCACCTAAGTAAACGTAAGTAACCCTTATCTGACCCAAATGCTTTTCGCGGATTTGCTGCAAGTCCCAGAAAAGAATGGCTCCTCAGGTAGGACTCGAACCTACAACCCTCCGGTTAACAGGAGGAGCGGAGCCATTTTCTGCTGATTACTGCGGTTGTATCCAGGTGCCTCAAACCACGTGTTCATGCGGCTTCCAGAACAATATGCGATTGCTTCCGATTACTCCCACTTTCTGCCAGGGGTCCCCGGTAAAGTCCCCGGTATTGAAGCATGATGCCGGCGGACAAAGCATAAGCATGCTTTTTGCCTGCCCCCTAGCCCCCCATAGACCGGGGAGGGGTAAACGCGTGTACCATCTGGCTCCGGCAATTTTTCGCTAAAAAGGCTTGCCTTTTTGGCGGGCTGCTATAGTGAGTGCATGCCGCGCAAAGGTAAGCCGCTCCCGCTGCCGCTGATTGATCTGGCCAGTCATCCGCCGCCCGGCTTTCGCGCCATGCTAATCCGCCGCGCCAAACTGAAATACCCTGAGATGTCCGAGTCGCAGATCGCGCGCTACGTGGGGTGCAGTCCCAGCAACGTGCATCAAGTCCTAAAGAGTTTCCTGGCGTGCCGTCCCATCAGAGATCGCCTCTTTCGAGTCTGATTGCCGGTTTGCGTTGCAAACTTGCCTTGTCTTACAGAATTTGTCGACGAATCGCACCACATCAGAATTGAGCGGTTTCGAGCCAATAATGCGGACATTTACGACCGGGCGCAGGTGCGGGCGCTTGGGTCTATTACTAAGGCCAGACTCCCAAAAAGCGACGCGGCACTCATGGTGCCAGTTGTGGGGAAAATGTCAACGCCCCGACACGCTGCGGCCAGTATTTGCATATTTCAACAACAGCCAGGGGGTAGCCCCAAATTTCTCGCTTGCTAAACGGATTTGTCAGGCACACAATCTGCGTAACCCTCAAGATTGCGGAAAGCCGCGGGAGGCCGAATTTGATGCGTGTCTCTGTTCAGCGATTCACCCTTCTCTGTGGTCTGATCTTCATTGGTACGCTTCCGTCCGTCAGTGCTCAGTCGAAGGTTGTTGATCTTTCATCTATACCGGATTCTCATTCGAATGTTCTAGAACTTGCACCTTTTCCGGATTCTCAGACGAAGCGAATGACCGTTGATGACGTGATCAAGATGTCGAAGGCGAGAGTGAGCGACCACGTCATTATTGAGCAGCTTAAGAAGGAAGGCCAGTATTTCAATCTGACCAACGACCAACTTCTTCAGCTCAAGACCGCACATGTGAGTAAGCAGGTCATCCAAGTGATGATCGATCCGTATCCAATAAGGGACAGCCGGCCAGCTTCAGCTGAAAAAAGCCCGCCAGCTTCATCTGAAAAAAGCCCGCCAGCTTCATCTGAAAAAAGCCCGCCAGCTTCATCTGAAAAAAGCCCGCCAGCTTCATCTGAAAAAAGCCCGCCAGCTTCATCTGAAAAAAGCCCGCCAGCTTCATCTGAAAAAGTGGCACGACCTGGCTTCACTTGGGAGGGGTATCATCCATGCATGCAGGGCTGTGCCCAAACCTATAAAGATTGTCGGGCTAATGCCGATGCCAAGGTACCTGCTGAAGGCCACGCATGCTATGTCCAACTAGGGGAGTGCAACGATAAATGTCAGCCTTAAGGTTGATGTACAGGCGATCGCCAAGGCCGAGTTGCAGGTTTTCAAGGTAAAAATGCGGCTTTCGACGGCATGGCGACGGCGCTGGGCTTGCGTCTATGACACAAGGTGAAATTGCAAAAAGCCCCTACCGTCATTGCGGCTTCGCCTGATGCGCCTCGAACCACTTCCGCGCCCGTTCCTGTTCGCGGGATAGATCGGCAGGTGTCAGGTGAG